>ERZ772831.3984-NODE-3984-length-9953-cov-4.846535_pt1 | contig 9953 bp, 6 predicted proteins | sample MGYA00580858_ERZ772831 | MGnify/ENA primary metagenome ERZ772831 (study PRJEB29015, sample SAMEA2737694) | human gut metagenome | biome: human gut; feature: human-associated habitat; material: faeces | place: China | collected 2012 ... | reverse complement strand
GGAGGAGTACCCGTAGGGGGAGGTGGTAGGTGAATGCATGAATTGTTTATTATCAGCATTGTGCATCTACCTACCACCCCGACTTATTATACACGCCCTCTAGCATTCAAGAAAGATATTCCTAACAAATTCGTTTTAGCGCTATTTTTTTCGGATTAGTCAAATAGTTCCCCGTCTTCTTCGATTGGAAGTATTTTCCGGCTTTCTTCATGTGGTAATTGTTCTACTTGACGTAGCTTCCGTTCGATAGCACGGGTTCGTTTGCCCATAACTTCTTCAAGCTGGTCACCGGCATTTTGCAGGTTCTTTTGTACTTTCTCAAGCAGTCCGCCGAATTTGCTGAATTCGGTTTTTACAGCTCCCAATACAGTCCAGACTTCTCCGGTACGTTTCTGAATGGCTAAGGTACGGAAACCCATTTGAAGACTGTTCAGAATGGCTCCTAAAGTAGTCGGGCCTGTTACGACGATTTTGTATTCCTTCTGAAGTGTTTCGACAAGGCTTGTCCGCCGGATAACTTCTGCATAGATACTTTCGAACGGTAAAAACATGATTGCGAAATCTGTGGTAAAAGGAGGGTCGACATATTTGTCGTGAATATCCTTTGCCATTTTCTTAATGGTGTTTTCCAGTTGTTTGCCGGACGATTCGATCAAAGCGGTATCTCCCGCTTCGAAAGCATCGTAATACTGTTCGTATATGTCTTTGGGGAATTTGGCGTCAATCGGGAGATAGACCGTGCTGTTCACATCGTCTTTTCCCGGCAGTTTGATAGCAAATTCTACAAACTCCGTTCCGCTTTTCTTCGTTTTGACATTGGCGTCGTATTGTTCCGGGCTCATCATTTGCTCCAGTAATGCACCTAACTGTACCTCACCGAATGTTCCCCGCATTTTTACGTTGCTCAGTACCTTCTTCAGTCCGCCGACATCCTGGGCCAGAGATTTCATTTCTCCCAGACCTTTCTGCACATTTTCCAGTTGCGAACGGACAATCTCAAATGACTGCCCAATTCGTTCGTTCAACGTTTTTTGCAACTTTTCTTCAACCATTAGACGCATATCATCCAAGCGTTTCTCGGTCGATTTAATCAGTGTTTCCTGTTGGCGGGCCATTGTGTCGAATTTCTGCCGTTGTAATTCTCCTGTGGTCATCATATTCTTGTGGAGGACATCCTGGAGTTGCTGCATATTCTGATTTAATACTTGCGTCATTTCCATGCGCAACTCCCGGATACTTCGGTTCAGTTCTTCCCGGTTTTCTTGCATTTGTTGCCGTAAGGCTGCTTGCAGTTGTTCCGCTTGATTTTGGTTGTTGCCTTTCGTTAGTGATAGTACAAGTAATACTATCACTAATACGGCGATAACAATAAGTAAAATCGATTCCATTTAATAAGTCAGGATTTCATTTCCGGTTTCAGTAATCAGAATCATATTCTCCCATTGGGCAGAGGGCAATCCGTCATCTGTGCAGACAGTCCAGCCGTCAGCTTCGTCGACAAACACTTCATAGGTTCCCATGTTAATCATCGGCTCAATGGTGAAAGTCATTCCCGGTACGATCATCATGCCTGTTCCCCGGCGTCCGAAATGCTCTACATCCGGTTCTTCATGGAATTTCATGCCTACACCGTGTCCGCAGAGGTCGCGCACGACGCTGAATCCGTTTTTCTCGGCATGTTCCTGAATAGCGGCACCCACATCGCCCAGTTGTTTCCAAGGTTTTGCGGCGGCAATACCAATTTCCATACACTCTTTCGTCACTTGGACCAGTTTGCGCATTTCGGGACTTACGTCGCCGATCATAAACATGCGGGAGGCGTCAGAGAAGTATCCATTGTAAATGGTAGAGACATCCACATTGATAATATCTCCGTTTTTCAGGATTTCATTCTTGTTGGGTATCCCATGGCATACTACGTCGTTAATGCTTGTACAGACACTCTTGGGGAATCCTTCGTAATTGAGGGGAGCAGGAACGGCTCCGTGACCGGTTGTGAAATCATACACTAGTCTGTCAATTTCCTCGGTAGACATTCCCTCACGGATATTCTCCGCGATATGATCCAATAATGCAGTGTTGATTTTGGCACTTTCACGTATTCCTTCCAGTTGTTCGGGGGTACGGAGCACTTTACGAGGCGGAAGTTTGTATCCTTGTTTTCTATATTTCTGTATTTTGTCTTCTACTGCTGCCGGATAATTGGAGGGGGTAAACCGGAATCCCTTGATAAAGTTTTTCATTATTATATGATGTTATTTAATCGTTCTACAAAGGTAGAGAATAAAATGGAAGTTGTGTCTCCTTGGCTTCTAAAACTTTTCTTGTAGATTATTCATCATTATGAAATAGCTTTGAATACGGGTTCTATCTTTTGGATTTCAGACTCAAATCCGAACCAGTAGCCATGTCCGTCTTCATCAACGGGGAGAAAACACAGACGTAGTTTTTCCCGATAGGAGCCATAGATGACTTCCCAACTCTCCGGGGGAACTTGCCGTTTGGTTCTGACTTTTTCGGCGGGAACTTTCTTTAATGACATACCTGCTTCGATCCATGCGATACTGACTTGAGTCAGGTAATCGGGATAATGATTTTTACAGAAATTATATAGGATCACTCCTCTTCTTTCCAGACTTAACGGGGTGTCGATGATATCTGCCTGAACTAAATGATCGAGCAACTCATGTAAGAAACGAGGATTTTCCAGAATAAGCATCCGGGTGATGTTTTGCCAGGTAGGAGTATTATAGAAGCCGTCTAACAGGCGGGATAGATAATGCGCTGTCTGTAACTCGTCTACTGAAATCTCACGTGTTTGGAGGACTTCATAAGGGGGAAGGGGCGAGTATTGAATGCCTAGTTCTTCTGCTCTTCTCCGCATCTCGGTACCGGGAAGTAACTTTAGGGATTCCAGTTGAATCTCTCCTGCACCATATTCTGCCAAGGTACGGACGTCTTCGAATATCTCGGATAAGTGATAGAGTGGGAGACCTGCTATGAGGTCAGCATGCGTTTCCATATTCTTTAGTGAACAGAGATATTTTAATCCTTCCAATGCGTCGGATAACTTTCCGATACGGCGGCTTTGTTGCAGAACCGACTCTTTTAAACTTTGAATGCCGGCCTCCAAATGTAATAACCCCTTGGGTAAGACCGATAATTCCTGTTTTAATTCTTCGGAAAGGAGAGCCGGATGAATCTCCAGATGAAAACAGATGTCCGGATATTGCCGGAATAAGTCCAGTAATTCTTTAGCCCGTTTGTTGTTGTAATTAAAAGTACGGTCGAGTACGCGCACGTTCTTAATGCCATGCTGGTGAATGTCATTCAGACGTTCACGGATAGCTTCCAAAGGAATGGTACGCACCGGCTTTTCACCACCGCTGACGCAAAAGGCACACGTGTTGAAACAACCTCGGGTAGTTTCCAACTGTACAAACGGTTTACTCCAGTTAAAAAAACAACTTTTCTCGGGGGAAACAAGTTGAGAGAAGTTCATGACGCGGGCAATTCCATTGTCCTGATAGCGACCGTTTTCATCCAAGTAACAAAGTCCCGTTATTGCTTTCCATGTTTCTTTACTGTGATTCCATACTTTCAGCCATTGGGGGAATACTTCTTCACCCTCTCCACGGAACACTCCGCTGACAAATTTGTTCTTATATAAAAAGGCTTCATTATTTCCCAAAAACTCGGGACCGCCGAGTACGATGCAGCAATGCGGAAGTAATGCTTTAGCACGGGATATGATGTGTAGCAACTGTTCGTGATTGAATAACCAGTTGGTGGCGGCAATGATGTCCGGCCGGTGTTTGTGAATCCGGCTGACAACCATTCCGGTATTTTCATTTATGGTTGCCGATACTATACACCATTCAATAGTAGTGTCGTCTGCTATCTGGGCGTGTAATGCAGGGAGCGCCAACGATGAGTGTGCATAGGAGCTATTTAAATCAAGCCAAAGAAGTTTCATGTAGAATTTTTAATATTATCGGGAACAAAGGTACAAAAAACTTATGGCTTGGAGCATATAGTAAAATAAAAACGCTAAATTTGTATTTATAAACGCAATAAACTAGAAGATTATGAAACTGATTAAAAAATACGCAGGTTTTCTGCTGATGCTGACGTTGCTTGTCGGCTTTACTTCATGTGAGGATGATGAAGATATTTATGATGACCTCATGGGGAGAACATGGGTTGGAGATTTGGGATTTGGTACTAACAGAGATCCGATAGAAAGCGGTATTCGCTTGGATAATAACGGCTTGGGAATTGATTATCAGGTCTATGATTATGACGGCGCTTCTGCCGGTGACTTGCCTTTTCGTTGGCGGGTAGATTATGGAACTTTATACCTTGATTATGGTTATGATTTTGCTCTGCGTGAGGTGAGAGGTGTTCGTGTGAGCGGACGTTATATGCGAGGTGATCTATATCTTGATGGCGAGTTTTTCGGATATATTGAGTTGAGAATGCAATAAGAAAATAATATAATAGATATAGAAAGGAGCCATACTTGTGTATAAATGGTATAGCTCCTTTCTTTTAACTTGTATTTATTCTATTTTTTCAGAAACAACTTCTTGAATTCTCCCGGATAAGGTGTTTCAAACTCCATTAGATCTCCCGTTACAGGATGATAGAAACACAGTTTGAAAGCATGAAGGGCCAATCGACCGATCGGGTTAGAGTAATTTTCTCCTCCATATCTTCCGTCTCCGGCAATCGGATGTCCTAAATCCTGCATGTGTACACGAATCTGGTTTTTACGTCCGGTCTCTAAATCAAGTTCCACTAAAGAATATCCGTTGGCACGTTTGATTGTTCTATAATGAGTGATAGACTTTGAACCGCCGTCGTCATATCCACTGGAACTTACGTATAAAGTCTTGTCCGTCAGCCAGGAAACAACAGTATCATAATCTTTTTCCATACTTCCTTCTACTACGGCTACATACCGACGGTCGGTCACTATATCATGCCAGTTGTCGCGCAGAGTACGTTGTGTCTTTTCGTCCTTGGCAAACATCATCAATCCGGAAGTGTCTCTGTCCAGACGATGTACAATGTACACTCGGTGTTGACGTCCGGAACGTTGCACATATTCATTAAGTATGGTATAGGCTGTGCGCTCTTTTTGACGTTCCGTATTGACGGACAAAAGTCCTTGCATCTTTTCGACCACAATGATATATGCGTCTTCGTACACAATTTTCAGCAATCGGTTATTAAATTCTTTCCTTCCTTTATCTTTGCTGATTTGAACTTTCATTCCCGGTTTCAACGGAAAGTTGAATTGCGTGGTTATTACATTATCTACCAATACCACTCGTTTGCTGAGCAATGACTTTAGTTTTGTACGGCTTGCGTCCGGCATTTTGGCAGTCAGGAACTCCATTAGTTCCATTGGCTCTTTGACTGCATAATTGGTATATTGTGCACGTGCTTTTTCAGCAGGAGTTCTTCTCGGTCTTTTTTCCATTTCTTTTTTCTTTTAAGGACGATTCAATTAAAGATTATCGGAGTTCCAGCAATACCACATTTTCCACGTGGTGAGTATGAGGGAACATATCTACCGGCTGCACGGCCTTCACCTTATATTTTTCGTCCAGTAATTGCAGGTCACGTGCCTGAGTGGCGGGATTACAGCTTACGTAAACAATTCGTTTGGGTTCGGCAAACAAGATTACATCCACCACATCCTGATGCATACCTGCACGAGGAGGGTCGGTGATGATAACATCCGGACGTCCATGCTCGTTGATAAATTCCTGAGTCAGAATATCCTTCATGTCACCTGCATAAAACAGGGTATTCTTAATATCGTTGATTTCTGCGTTCACCTTTGCGTCTTCAATGGCTTCCGGCACATACTCGATACCAATCACCTGACGAGCCCGGCGTGATACGAAGTTGGCGATAGTTCCGGTTCCGGTGTAAAGGTCATATACAAGTTCATTTCCGGTCAGTCCGGCAAACTCGCGGGCTACCTTATATAAATTATATGCCTGTTCTGAATTTGTTTGATAGAATGATTTCGGTCCCACTTTGAAACGCAATCCTTCCATTTCTTCAAAGATATGATCGTTTCCTTTGAACACATACACGTCCAGATCATTGATCGTATCGTTGCACTTATTATTAATAATGTATAGGAGAGAAGTTATTTCCGGGAAAGAATCTGCCACGAATTGAAGCAACTGCTTGAACAGTTCCATTTCATGATCTTCCGTAATCTTGCAGATCACGATTACCATTAGTTCACCTGTGGAGGAAGTGCGGACAATCATATTCCGTAACATACCTTCTTGCGTACGCAGGTTGATAAATGAGTAGTCATGCTCATAAGCATAATCGCGTATCGCATTACGAATCCGGTTGGATATATCATCCTGCAACCAGCACTTTTCGATTGCCAATACCTTGTCGAATGCTCCCGGAATATGGAAACCTACTGCATTCATCTGGTCATACTTCACATCCTGACGGACTTCTTCGTTCGTCAACCAACGTTTGTTGGAAAATGTAAATTCCAGTTTGTTCCGGTAAAACTCTGTTTTTGCGGAACCTAGAATCGGCGAAATCTCCGGAAGTTCAATCTTTCCGATACGTCTCAGGTTGTCTTCCACCTGCTTTTGCTTGTATTTGATCTGCTCCGGGTAGGGTAGCACTTGCCATTTACAGCCGCCGCAAACACCATAGTGCTGGCAGAAAGGAACTGCACGATTGGGCGATAGTTCGTGGAACTTTACCGCTTCGGCTTCGGCATATTTATTTTTTTTACGCTTGATTTGCAGGTCTACGACATCACCCGGCACTACGTAAGGAACAAAAATTACCAGGTCGTTTACTTTTGCAATGGCTTTTCCTTCGGCAGCCACATCCATGATTGTTACCTTCTCCAATAAGGGAAGCTCTTTTTTCTTTCTTGCCACTTTTACACCAGTCTAATAATTACTTTGCAAAAGTAGGTATTTTTTTTGGAAAATTTTCGTGTATGCAGAAATATTCCAGATTGTAATGTCGAAATTGCATTTTGATAGAAAGTTTTTTCTCAAAAAGTTTTCTGGTTTGCGAAATATACTTAGATTTGCGAACAGAAAAAAGTCATAATGTAACTTTAAACACAATATTATGGATAAAAAAAGAGTTTATACCTTTGGAAATGGTCAGGCAGAAGGAAAAGCTGACATGAAGAATTTGTTAGGCGGTAAAGGTGCTAATCTTGCCGAAATGAATTTAATCGGAATTCCAGTTCCCCCCGGATTTACAATAACAACAGATGTTTGTACAGAATACAATACATTAGGACGTGATAAAGTGGTTGAGTTGCTGAAAAATGATGTCGTAAAAGCCATTGCTAATGTAGAGGCGTTGATGAAATCTAAATTTGGTGACATTGACAACCCGTTGCTGGTATCGGTTCGTTCGGGTGCACGCGCATCTATGCCGGGTATGATGGATACTATTCTGAACTTGGGTTTGAATGACGAAGTGGTAGAAGGTATTATCCGCAAGACCGGTAACGCACGTTTTGCATGGGACTCTTATCGTCGTTTCGTACAAATGTACGGTGACGTTGTACTGGGCATGAAGCCTACAAATAAAGAGGATATCGACCCGTTCGAGAAAATTATTGAAGAAGTGAAACACGCGAAAGGCGTAAAACTAGACAATGAACTTGAAGTGGAAGACTTGAAAGAACTTGTCAAGAAGTTCAAGGCTGCCGTGAAAGAACAGACAGGAAAGGATTTCCCGACTTGTGCATACGAGCAACTTTGGGGAGCTATCTGCGCCGTATTCGATTCATGGATGAACGAACGTGCTATCCTTTATCGTAAAATGGAAGGCATTCCTGACGAATGGGGAACAGCTGTAAATGTGCAGGCTATGGTATTCGGTAATATGGGCGATACTTCTGCGACAGGTGTTTGTTTCTCACGTGACGCTGCTACGGGTGAAGACCTTTTCAACGGTGAATATCTGATTAACGCACAAGGTGAAGACGTGGTAGCCGGTATCCGTACTCCGCAACAGATTACCAAGATCGGTTCTCAACGTTGGGCACAGTTGGCCGGAGTAAGCGAAGAAGAACGTGCTGCGAAATATCCTTCTATGGAAGAAGCCATGCCGGAAATCTATCAAGAATTGGATGCGCTTCAGACTAAGCTGGAAAATCACTACAAGGATATGCAGGACATGGAGTTCACCGTACAGGAAGGTAAACTTTGGTTCCTCCAGACTCGTAACGGTAAACGTACAGGTGCCGCCATGGTGAAGATTGCTATGGATTTGCTCCACCAAGGCATGATTGATGAGAAAACAGCTTTGATGCGTGTTGAACCGAATAAACTTGACGAACTTCTTCATCCGGTATTTGATAAGGACGCTTTGAAAGCTGCAAAAGTCCTGACCCGTGGTCTTCCGGCTTCTCCGGGTGCTGCAACCGGTCAGATTGTATTTTTTGCTGATGACGCTGCCGAATGGCATGCTGCCGGCAAGCGTGTGGTAATGGTTCGTATCGAAACTTCTCCTGAAGACTTGGCCGGTATGGCAGTTGCTGAGGGTATCCTTACCGCTCGTGGTGGTATGACTTCTCATGCTGCTGTGGTAGCTCGTGGTATGGGTAAATGCTGTGTATCAGGTGCAGGTGCTTTGAATATTGATTATAAGGCTCGTACCGTAGAAATTGACGGTGTTGTTCTGAAAGAAGGTGATTACATCTCTTTGAACGGAAGTACGGGTGTAGTATATAATGGTAAAGTAGAAACGAAAGCTGCCGAGCTTTCCGGTGACTTTGCCGAATTGATGACGCTTGCTGATAAATATACCCGTTTGCAAGTGCGTACGAATGCGGATACTCCTCATGATGCGGAAGTGGCTCGTAACTTCGGTGCAGTAGGTATTGGGCTTTGCCGTACGGAACATATGTTCTTTGAAGGAGATCGTATTAAAGCGGTTCGTGAAATGATTGTTTCTAAAACGGCTGCACAAAGACGTGTCGCATTAGAAAAAATCTTGCCTATGCAAAGAAGTGACTTTGAAGGAATCTATGAAGCTATGCAAGGATTACCAGTGACAATTCGTTACTTGGATCCACCTTTACATGAATTCTTACCTACAAACTCTTATGATATTACACAATTAGCGAAGGATATGCATATTGGTTTAGATGAATTGAAATCTGTCATTTCTAGCTTACACGAATTCAACCCTATGATGGGTCATCGTGGATGTCGTTTGGCTATTTCATATCCAGAAATTGCTGAAATGCAAACTAGAGCTGTAATTGAAGCAGCTATTGAAGTGAAAAAGAATAAGGGATATGATATAGTTCCTGAAATTATGATTCCATTAGTTGGTGAAGTAAAAGAATTAAAATTTGTTAAGGATATAGTAGTTAGAACTGCTGAACAAGTTATGGAGGAATCAGGAGTTAAATTAGATTATCATGTTGGTACAATGATAGAAGTTCCAAGAGCTGCTCTAACAGCTGATGAGATTGCTAAAGAAGCTGAGTTTTTCTCATTTGGTACTAATGATTTAACTCAAATGACTTTTGGTTTTTCAAGAGATGATGCAGGTAAGTTCTTAAATGATTATTATGAAAGAAAGATATATGAACAAGATCCATTTGCAAAATTAGATCAAAAAGGAGTAGGGCAATTAGTTAAAATTGCTGTTGAAAAAGGTAAATCAACAAGACCAAATATAAAATTAGGTATTTGTGGAGAACATGGAGGAGATCCATCATCAGTAGAATTTTGCCATAATATTGGATTAAACTATGTGTCTTGTTCTCCATTTAGAGTTCCAGTGGCAAGACTTGCAGCTGCACAAGCACAAGTTAAGAATCCAAGAAAATAAATATTTAAATAAAAAAGAGTGATTTTTAGTATAATCCCTTTATAGTAGACACATAAAAGAAAAGACCGTATAATTTTTCT
>ERZ772831.3982-NODE-3982-length-9958-cov-15.573967_pt1 | contig 9958 bp, 8 predicted proteins | sample MGYA00580858_ERZ772831 | MGnify/ENA primary metagenome ERZ772831 (study PRJEB29015, sample SAMEA2737694) | human gut metagenome | biome: human gut; feature: human-associated habitat; material: faeces | place: China | collected 2012 ... | reverse complement strand
TAAAGGGTGTTTACGATGACTTCAAGAACGATCCTCGCACCCAGAACATCCCTGTAATCGGTCCATCAAAGGCAGGTGCCGTATTGGAAGGCAGCAAGGACTTCGCCAAGCAGTTTATGAAGCGTCACAACATCCCTACCGCCCAGTATGAGACATTCGACGGCGAGCACGTAGAGGAAGGTTTGAAGTTCCTGGAGACTCTGAAGGCTCCTTACGTACTGAAGGCAGACGGTTTGTGCGCCGGTAAGGGCGTTCTCATCCTCCCTACCCTGGAAGAGGCTAAGAAGGAGTTCAAGGAGATGCTGGGCGGTATGTTCGGCAACGCTTCTGCACGCGTGGTGATTGAGGAGTTCCTGAGCGGCATCGAGTGCTCTGTATTCGTATTGACCGACGGCAAGAACTACAAGATTCTGCCAGAGGCTAAGGATTACAAGCGCATCGGCGAGCACGATACCGGTTTGAACACCGGCGGTATGGGTAGTGTTACCCCTGTGCCATTCGCTACCAAGGAGTGGATGCAGAAGGTGGATGAGCGCATCATCCGTCCTACCGTTGAAGGTCTTGCCGAGGAGAACATCGACTACAAGGGCTTCATCTTCTTCGGCTTGATTAACGTGGAAGGCGAGCCAATGGTGATTGAGTACAACTGCCGTATGGGCGACCCAGAGACTGAGAGCGTGATGCTCCGCCTGAAGAGCGACATCGTGGATCTCTTCGAGGGTGTAGCTTCCGGCGATTTGGACAAGCGCAGCATCGAGTTTGACGAGCGTGCTGCAGTCTGCGTAATGCTCGTAAGCGGCGGTTATCCAGAGGCTTACAAGAAGGGTTATCCTATCAAGGGTATCAACGACGTAGAAGGCTCTGTGGTATTCCACTCGGGCACAGCGATGAAGGATGGCGAGGTTGTAACCAATGGTGGTCGTGTCATCTGCGTAAGCAGCTACGGTAAGGACAAGGAAGAAGCCCTGAAGAAGAGCTTTGCCGAGGCACAGAAGATTCAGTTCACCGACAAGTACTTCCGTTCTGATATCGGACAGGATCTTTAAGATGAGTTAATAGTTAATAGTTTATAATTAATAGACATTCATGCATTCTTCGATTATTAATTGATTATTTTTAGGTATGCAAGTCCATTATAACGGCGCAAGCCTCTATAAACTATTAACTATAAACTATAAACTAAATATAGATGTTAAGAAAGAAAACTTTTCAAAATAAAGTAGCGTCAAGCCGCTACGCTTTACCTATCACAGCAACCCTTGCCGCCTTGGTATGGGTTGCTGTAGGTTTTTTGGTATCCAACATCTGGATACAGTTTGCCTTTACCATCATCTCTACCCTGCTGATGGTAGAGCTCAACAACCATAATTCCCTGATGCGCACCTACAGCCGCATGGTTTCGTGCAGTTTCCTGGTATTCATCACCATGACCAGTCTGCCTGCGCCATCGTTCAAGGCAAGCATCGTGACGATGTGCTTCATAGCCTTCTATCTCATCATCTGGAACGGCTATCAGGACAAGCAGTCGTCGGGCTGGACTTTCTATGCCTTCTTCTGCATCGGCCTCGCCTCGATGGTCTTCATCCAGATAGGCTATTTCCTGCCTGTACTCTGGCTGATGATGATGGTATTCACCAATTCATTCAGCATCCGCAATTTCTTTGCATCTATCATCGGTGTGGTGATGCCCTACTGGTTCTCAGCGGGTTACTATGCATACACCGACAATATGCAGGGTCTGGCAAACCATTTTCTGGAGTTCGTGAACTACAAGGAACTGTTCGACTATTCGCAGGTTACCGACCATGAGGTAGTGAACCTGGTGTTCCTCACCATCCTGGGCGTCATCGGTTCCATCCACTTCCTGCACACGTCATACGCCGACAAGATTCGCACGAGAATGATCTACGACACCTTCACCATGGTGAACTTCGTGAGTCTGGCATTCATCATACTGCAGCCTCAGCATATCAAGGAGCTCGGCGGCATCATGATTGTGAATACAGCGCCACTCGTGGCTCACTTCATCACCTTTACCCGTGGTAAGATTACGAACATCATGTTTATCTCGATGCTGGTTATCGTGGTACTGATTTTATTATATAATATTTTCATCCCTGAAACGATACTGATGCAGGCGATAAACATATAAATAATATTCAATGAGTTACATGATAGACTTTTTAATCAACTGGGGCTATTGGGGCATGTTTGTGTCCGCCTTCCTTGCCGGCAGTTTCTTCCCCTTCAGCAGTGAGGTGGTGATGTCGGGCTTGCAGGCGGCAGGATTGGACCCGATTCCGCTCGTGATATATGGCAGCATAGGAAACGTGCTGGGCTCACTGTTTAATTATGGCGTGGGAAGACTCGGAAAGATGGAGTGGATAGAGAAATATCTGCATGTGAAGAAAGAGAAACTCGACCAGGCTGAAAGATTCATGGCGGGTCGTGGTGCCTGGATGGGCTTCTTCGCCTTCATCCCGATATTGGGAAGCGCCATCACCATCGTATTGGGTCTGACCAGAGCCAACATCATCATCTCTACCATCAGCATCACCATCGGAAAAGTGCTGAGATATGTTTTGCTGGTATATGGCCTGAGTTTCATCGTTTAAAACATAAAGAGATTTGAATATATGAAGAGATTTGAATATATGAAGAGATTTGAATATATGAAGAGGTTTCTATACCTTATTATATTAGGGGGAATATTTGGGGGATGTCTTGCCGGCTGCAAGGGCACGCCTCAGAAACAGGCTGAATCGGGGAATTCTGCTGGAACAGGCAAGCCTATGGTTACCGTGACCATCCCGCCCTACAAGTATTTCGTGGATAAGATTGCTGAAAACAAGGTGGATGTCAACGTGATGGTATCCAACGGCAACAACCCGGAGACTTACGAGCCATACGCCGAACAGATGATGGAACTCTCGAAGAGTGCCCTCTATCTGAAGGTGGGCAGCATCGGTTTTGAACAGACCTGGATGAAGAAGCTGCAGGACAATGCTCCGGATATGAAGGTGATAGATACATCCGCAGGCATCAAGCCTGCCAAGACGCCGGGCGGCAACATCGACCCGCATGTGTGGATGAGTTGCCAGAATGCCCGCATCATCGCAAGCAACATCCTCAAGGCGCTCTGTAATCTGGAACCGAAGAACAAGGCGTTCTTTGAGAAGAACTATCTGTCGCTGCTGAATATCATCGACAAGCGAGACAGCACCATCAGAAAGGGTTTCAAGGATCATCCCGAGATGGTTCGCAAGTTTGTGATCTATCACCCTATCCTCACCTACTTCGCCCGTGATTACCAGTTGGAGCAGTTGGCCATTGAGGAAGAAGGCAGGGAGCCGAGTGCTGCCCAGCTGAAGAGCCTCATAGAGAGAGCAAGAAAAGAAAAGATAAAATATTGCCTCATTCAAGCTGAATTTGCCAACCGCAACACCAATACTTTCATCAAGGAAAGCCAGACCAAGCCAATGAATATCAACCCATTGCAGGTAGAATGGAGCTGGGCAATGCAGGAAGCGGCAGCCGCAGTGCAAGGCAAGGAAATTGTGGTTGGGAAGTAGGCTCGCCAATATTTTATAAAAAGTATAAAGAACAATAACTAATCATAAAGTTCAATGTTCAAAGTTCAAGGTTCAAAGTTGGAAGTTCAAAGTTCAAAGTTGGACGTTCAAAGTTCAAAGTTAATCGAAATCGAGCATCTATCTGCCGGATACGACGGAAAGCAGGTGCTCAATGACATCAATATCACCGTCTATCAAGACGATTATCTTGGCATTATCGGACCAAACGGTGGTGGCAAGACCACCCTCATGCGCCTCATTCTGAGACTGATGAAGCCCACGGAGGGCAACATCCGGTATTATAAAGACGGGAAGGAAGTAAAGGAGATTTCGATGGGCTATCTCCCACAATACAATCAGCTCGACAAGCAATTCCCCATCTCCGTATATGAAGTAGTGCTCTCCGGCCTCAGCAAGACCAAGAGCCTCTTTTCCAAATACAGCCAAGCACAGCACCAGCAGGTGCTCGATACCCTGGAACGCATGCAGCTGATGGAATTCAAAGACCGCCACATCGCTGCCCTGAGCGGCGGACAGCTGCAGCGAGTGCTCCTGGCACGCGCCATCGTATCCAAGCCCGATGTGGTAATCCTCGATGAACCGAACACCTACATCGACCGCCGATTCCAGAAGCAGATGTACGAGATGCTGGAGCAGATTAACAAGGAATGCGCCATCATCATCGTGAGCCACGATGTAGCCGAAGTGCTCAACAACGTGAAGCACATCGCCTGCGTAAACCATCACCTGCATTATCACGATACGGCGGATATGCCAAGAGAAAAACTAGAAGAACATTTCCTGAATGTTTAGAAGCTTATTTCCTAAATGTTTAGATAGATAATATAATAATGCCTAAAAAACAAGAAAGAACTTCTAGATTATCTCATCTTTTTAGTATCTTTGCAACGTTTTATACACATTATTAAATAAGAAATAAAGAAATATAATACATTAAAGTTTAAACAATAATGAAACAGTACAAATTGGTGGACAATATCTTCGGATGGGTCGCATTCATCATTGCGGCTTTCGTTTATTGTTCCACGATTGAGCCGACAGCCAGTTTCTGGGACTGTCCTGAGTTTATCACTACTGCTTATAAGCAGGAAATCGGTCACCCACCGGGGGCACCGTTCTTCATGCTCATGGGCAATTTCTTCACACACTTCGCCAGCGACACCACTCAGGTGGCCAAGATGGTGAACACGATGAGCGCACTCCTCAGTGCCGTCTGCATCATGTTCCTCTTCTGGACAATTACCCACCTGGCACGCAAGCTCATCATCGGCGACTGGAAGGAAATGACCACCAGCAAAATGATTGCCATCGAGGCATCAGGTATGGTGGGCGCACTCATCTACACCTTCAGCGATACCTTCTGGTTCTCGGCTGTAGAGGGTGAGGTTTACGCCTTCTCTTCTGCCTTCACCGCCGTGGTATTCTGGCTGATTCTGAAGTGGGAAGACCACGCCGACGAACCTCATAGCGACCGATGGCTCGTGCTCATCGCCTATATGACCGGTTTGAGTATCGGTGTGCACTTGCTCAACCTGCTCTGTATCCCAGCCATCGTATTGGTTTACTACTACAAAAAGGTGCCTCATGCCAACCTGAAGGGCTCGCTCCTGGCGTTGGTTCTCTCCTTTCTGGTAGTGGTAGCCGTATTGTATGGTGTGGTTCCAGGTATCATCACTGTAGGCGGATGGTTCGAGCTGTTCTTCGTCAACGTGCTCGGTTGTCCATTCAACACCGGTGAAATCGTATATATCATCTGCCTCGTTGCCTCTGTTATCTGGGGCATCTACGAGACCTACAATGCCTCAGAAAAGAACGAGAAGAAGCAGAACATCGCCTTCGTTCTCGGTTTCGGTATGCTCGGTATTCCATTCTATGGATATGGCTGGACAGCCGTAGTCTGCGGCATCATCGTCCTCGCCGTTCTCTGGCTTGCCCTTACCTACAAGCGCAAGAAGGAAGTGGTAACAGGCGTTGACGAGGTGACTGGCATCGCCAAGAAGAAGATGCAGCGCGTGCCGCTGGTTACAGCCCGCATCAAGAACACAGCCTTGCTCTGCATGCTGATGCTCATGATCGGTTACTCAAGCTATGCGCTCATCGTAATCCGTTCATCTGCCAACCCTCCTATGGACCAGAACTCTCCTGAGGATATCTTTACCCTGGGCAGTTATCTGAGCCGTGACCAGTATGGCGACCGCCCACTGCTCTACGGTCAGGCATACACCTCTCAGGTAGCCCTCGAAGTGGATGGCAACATGTGCAAGCCTGTGATGCAGGAAGGTGCACCTGTATACCAGCGCAAGGAGAAGGCTTCTGCCGACGAGAAGGACTCTTACTTCGTGGTAAGCCACAAGAACAAGTATATCTATGCACAGAATATGCTCTTCCCTCGTATGTACAGTTCGGCTCATACCCAGGCATACGAAGACTGGATGGGCGGCGTGGATGGCACCGAGGTGCCTTACGACCGCTGCGGAGAGAACATCATGGTGAAGATGCCTTCACAGATTGACAACATCCGCTTCTTCCTCTCCTATCAGTGCAACTTCATGTACTGGCGATACTTTATGTGGAACTTTGCCGGACGTCAGAACGACATCCAGGGCAATGGTGAGCCAGAGCATGGCAACTGGATTTCCGGTTTCTCATTCATTGATGACCAGCTCTATGGCGACCAGAGCAAGTTGCCAGATGATCTGAAGGAGAACAAGGGTCACAACGTGTTCTACTGCATGCCGCTGATTCTCGGCTTGATCGGTCTCTTCTGGCAGGCTTGGTACACCCGCAAGCGCAAGGTAGTAAAGAACGGCGTGGAGACAGAGGAGGTTCTCCCTGTAGGTATTCAGCAGTTCTGGGTGGTATTCTTCCTGTTCTTCATGACGGGTCTTGCCATCGTTATCTATCTGAACCAGACTCCAATGCAGCCACGTGAGCGTGACTATGCTTACGCCGGTTCATTCTATGCATACGCTATCTGGTGCGGTCTTGGCGTAGTAGCCATCCTCGATATCCTGAAGCAGAAGATGAAGCTCAACGGTACAGCCATTTCAGCCATCGTTGCCGTAATCACCCTCCTCGTGCCTATCCAGATGGCATCGCAGACTTGGGACGATCACGACCGCTCTGGCCGCTACACCTGCCGTGACTTCGGTCAGAACTATCTGATGTCTCTCCAGGAGAAGAGCCATCCTATCATCTTCACCAATGGTGATAACGATACCTTCCCACTCTGGTACAACCAGGAGGTAGAGGGCGTTGGAACCGATGCTCGTGTATGTAATCTGAGCTATCTGCAGACCGACTGGTACATCGACCAGATGATGCGTCCTGCCTACGACTCCCCATCCGTGCCTATCACCTGGCCACGTCTCGACTTCTGTTCAGGCACCAACGAGTATGTATCTGTTCAGCCTGAGGCTAAGCAGCAGATTCTGGAATTCTACAAGCAGGACCCAGAGAATGCCAAGAAGCAGTTTGGCAATGAGCCATTCGAGCTGAAGAACATCCTGAAATACTGGGTACGCAGCAAGAACCCAGATATGCACGTTATCCCAACAGATACCCTCTACGTCACCATCGACAAGGAGGCTGTGAAGAAGAGCGGCATGATGATGGCTTCGGATTCCATCCCAGACAAGATGGTGATTTCGCTTGCCGGCAAGAGTGCTCTCTACAAGAACGACCTGATGATGCTCGAAATGCTGGCTCAGAGCAACTGGACCCGTCCACTCTACGTGGCTTTGACTGTGGGTCAGGAGAATTACATGAACCTTGGCGACAACTTCGTTCAGGAGGGTCTCGTCAACCGTATCACTCCGTTCACCACCAACAAGCCGGGAGCCAAGAACTTCGACACAGAGAAGACCTATCATAACATCATGACCCGATTCAAGTTCGGCAACCTGAAGCAGAAGGGGCTCTATCTCGACGAGACCACCATGCGCATGTGCTATACACATCGCCGTCTGCTCGCCCAGACAGCCCTGCAGCTCATCGCCGAAGGCAAGAAGCAGAAGGCTATCAACATCCTGAAGAAGGCTGATGTGGAGATTCCTGCATACAATGTGACGCTCGACTACATGAGCGGCGCTCTGGATATGGCTCGCGGCTGGCTGATGACCGGTCAAAAGGCTAAGGGTAAGGAGTATGTGGAGGCAGTTTGGAAGAACGCTTCACAGTATCTCAACTACTACCTGTCGTTGTCTAACGACCACTTCCTGCAGAGTCAGAACGACTGCATCCGTCAGATCATGATCATGCAGAGCACCTGCGATGTGGCAGGCATGGTAAGTCCTCAGTTGGAACAGAAGTATCAGAAGCAACTCAACAACCTCTATACCCTGTACCACGGCAGAGGCGGCAGAATGCCAGAAGGCAATCAGTAATCAGAATACAAGAGATGGCCTCGCGTTTTGCGAGGTCATCTTTTCATTATTTCATAAAAATCAATATTTCCCATGTTCATAGAGCAACCAGCCAAGTGGCTTAGATGGCTATATCCAAAGGCAATATGGCGAATGGACAAGAACGACCATTCGGTGTATCTCACGTTCGATGATGGTCCGATTCCCGAATCCACCCCATTCATCCTGGAAACCTTGAGAAAGTACAACATCAAGGCCACCTTCTTCATGGTGGGCGAAAACGTGCTGCGCAACCACGACCTCTACAACCAGATTGTGGCAGAGGGTCATCAGATTGGCAACCACACCTTCAACCACATCGGTGCCTTCAAGCATCGAGTCATCTCCTACGTGCTCAATACCAACAAGGCGAACGAGTTGATCCACGCCCATCTCTTCCGCCCACCCCATGGATGGATGCGACAGAGTGAGTACTGGTGGCTGCATCGCACCTACAAGGTGATTATGTGGGATGTGGTGACCCGAGATTATTCCAAATGGATGACGGCAGAAGACGTGGTGAACAACGTGAAGAAGTATGCCCGCAACGGCAGCATCATCACCTTCCACGACTCGCTGAAGAGCATCGACAAGCTGAAGACGGCGCTCCCGCAATCCATAGAATGGCTGATGGAACAGGGATATGAATTCAAGATTTTTGATTAAATCATTCTTTGATTAAATCTTTGATTAATTCATTTTTTTGATTAATTCATTTTGATAAACAATGAGCAAAAGAATCAATAGTTACCAGGCTGTGGCTTCGTTTGTAAGAGCTTTCTTCGAGGCGTATGCCCGTGGCATCATGGATGCGGCAATCGGCGGCGACGAGTTCAAGAAGAAGAACGACCCGAAGGAAATCAAGCAGATGATGCTGGAGCATTATGGCGAGGTGAACCAATATTTCTTCGACATCATGTTTTCTACCCTCGTACGTCTCAACTACAAGAGTGCGGATGAGGCGAACGACCGCATGAAGAAGAATTTCGAGAGCATGAAGAAGGCGGATCCTTCCTTTGAGCCTACAATGCTTGATTATCTGCGCATAGCCTGCAAGTCGAATCCGCTTTACAATGCGATGGAGGCTGAATACAAGCGCAACTTCACCTGGCTGCTGCAGGGTAAGTTTACCACCATTGAGGAGCATCTGCGCGATTATACCCACGGCATCCTCATCAGCCTTGCCGATGAGCCGATGGCTATCCATCTGCTGGTACGCATCATCGTGAAGGCGTATGCCGCCGGCTTGAAGTGTGGCAGCAAGGAGGGCACTCAGTCTCAGCTCCACATGCCTACTCTGCACGGCATGCTGCTGAACAATGTAAATATCCTTCTCAACGAGGCTCCGCTGAAGGGTGACCCGGAAGACCCCGTAGCCTTGTTCAAGGAAGCCTGCAAGAACGAAGAAGAAAACATCAATGTTTTGTTCAATACACTGAACGATGCCATGAAGGAACTGGCAGAGGAATAAAAAGAAGCTGTTTCAACTGTTCCAAGCGTTGGAACAATTTGTTCCCAGAAGGGAAACCTTTTGTCCCCTTAAGTGAAACCCGGTGTTCCCTTAAGTGGAACAAAACGCAATCAACTACTGCGGATTTCCTATGATTGGAAAGCGAAGCGTGAGGGATGCGTGATGGATTCGTGATGGATATTGTAAACAATCCGTCAATCCATCACGCTATATGTATAGAATAAATCCTTCATTCTCAGCATATTAACTTTTTTAAATCGGAAAACGTGAGGGATGTGATGGATAAAAAGAAAAAAAAATCTATACCCCACCAGTTCATCGTGGCATATAGACTCTTGTCCTGTCACATAAAAAACGCAATCTCTCACTTTTTCCGTAACTTTTCCCAGAAATCCCTTGCAGATATGAAAATAAAGTCGTAACTTTGCGCTAGAGAATTTTAAAACAGATGGTTATGAAGTACTTAGATCCTAAGGCAGACCTCACGTTCA
>ERZ772831.3978-NODE-3978-length-9963-cov-9.573981_pt1 | contig 9963 bp, 7 predicted proteins | sample MGYA00580858_ERZ772831 | MGnify/ENA primary metagenome ERZ772831 (study PRJEB29015, sample SAMEA2737694) | human gut metagenome | biome: human gut; feature: human-associated habitat; material: faeces | place: China | collected 2012 ... | reverse complement strand
AGCAGCCCATAAGGTGGTCGTGATCGGCCACCGCAACCCGGATACCGACTCCATCTGCTCGGCCATTGCCTATGCAGAGTTGAAAAACAAGACCAGTGATCTGGTCTGTGAGCCCCGCCGTGCAGGCAAAATGAATCAGGAGACCGAGTTCGTGCTCAAAAAGTTCGGAGTAAAGCCCCCGCGCATGTGCACGGACGTGAACCCGAAGATCCGCGATGTGGACTACCGCGAGATGCCCGGCATCCCCGGCTCCACCAGCCTGCGCAAGGCATGGGAGATCATGCGTGACAAGCAGATCGACACCCTGCCGGTCACCAGCCCGGACAACGAGCTGGAGGGCGTGATCACCGTAAAGGATATCGCCACCGCCAACATGGACGTGTTCGACACCGGCATCCTGGCCAAGAGCCAGACCACCTACCGCAATATTTTGGAAACGCTGGGCGGCACCATGGTGGTGGGCAGCGCGGATGATATCTGCACCACCGGCCACATCCGCATCGGCACCGCCACGCCTGAAATGCTGGAAAGCACGGTGGAAAAGGGGGACATCGTCATCCTGACCAACCGCTACGAAAGCCAGCTGTGCGCCATTGAAAAAGAAGCGTCGCTGCTCATCATCTGCAACGGCTCCAAGGTGGGCCGCACCATCCAGCGCATTGCCGAGGAAATGGGCGTGGCCATCATGTCGGCCCCGGTGGACACCTACGCCGCCGGTAAGCTGATCAGCCAGTGCGCTCCCATCTCCTACTATATGACCCGCAGCGACATCATGAAGTTCACCCTCGTCACCCCGGTGGCAGACGTCACCCGCGTGATGGCCAAGGTACGCCACCGCTATTTCCCCATCCTGGACGAGGACGGCAAATACTGCGGCATGGTCAGCCGCCGCAACATCATCAATCTGCAAAAACGCCGCATCATCCTGGTGGACCACAACGAGGCCACCCAGGCCGTGGAGGGCTTTGATCAGGCCGAGATCCTGGAGATCATCGACCACCACCGCATCGGCAGTCTGGAGACCAGCGGCCCGGTGTACTTCCGCAACCAGCCGGTGGGCTGCACTGCCACCATCATCACCCAGATGTACGACGAGAACGGTATGGAGATCCCGCCGCAGATCGCAGGCCTTCTGCTGGCGGCCATCCTTTCGGATACGCTGGTGTTCCGCAGCCCAACCTGCACCCCGCTGGACGAGGCCCTCGCAAAGCGTCTGGCAAAAATTGCCGGTGTGGACATTGACGAGTTTGCCAGCGAGATGTTTGAAGCAGGCGAAAAGCTGGACGGCAAGACCGCCGAGGAGGTGTTCCTGCAGGACTTCAAGGTGTTCATGTGCGGCGATATCCGCTTTGGCGTGGCGCAGGGCAGCTACATGACCCGCAAGAACCTGCTTGCCGCCGAAGCGCTGCTGCAGCCCTATCTGGAAGAAGCCCGCAACAAGCAGAACGTGGAGGATATCTACATGCTGCTCACCGACGTGCCCAAGGAGGAGAGCGTGGTCATCAGCGATGGCCGCTATGCTTCCGAGGTGCTCTCGGACGGCTTTGAGACCCAGCCTGCCGAGGACGGCAGCTTTACCCTGCCCGGTGTGGTGAGCCGCAAAAAGCAGTTCATCCCGGCGCTGATGACCGCCTATCAGGAGCTTTGAGGGAAAGGAAAGCTTCCTTGCCCTCTCAGTCTCGCTTTGCTCGACAGCTCCCCCAAAGGGGGAGCCCTTGGCAAAACCGGAAACGTTACCGTACTGCCAAGGCCTCTCACTCTGGGAGAGGTGGCATTGCGGAGCAATGACGGAGAGGGCGAGCCCGGTAAAGGTTTAAATGCTATGTTCAACCTTTTAAACAAAAAAGATCGCACGCCGCCCGCCCTGCCGGAAGGCACTGTGCGCCGCCGCTATTCCATCGAAGGGCAGGTGCAGGGGGTGGGCTTCCGCTACCGCGCCCGCTATGCGGCCCAGACGCTGGAACTGACCGGCTGGGTGGAGAACGAGGACGACGGCAGCGTGACGCTGGAAGTGCAGGGCGACCCGGAAAAGTTCCTGCGGCTGTTCGCCATGATCCAGAAAAGCGATTATATCCAGATCACCGGCATCCGCCAGAAGGATCTGCCGCCCGACCCATGGGAGCGGGGCTTCTCGGTAAAAGGGTATTGATGCGAGACCCTCTCAGTCAAAGCCTGTCGGCTTTGCCAGCTCCCCCGATGGGGGAGCTTTTTGACATTTTTTGGCAAGCACTGCCTCTCGGGAAGAGGATCTTGAATGATCCCCGCTTATAAAGCTCGCCCTTCGGGAGAGCTGTCGAGCAAAGCGAGACTGAGAGGGCTCGTACAAACAAAAAAGCTGACGCGAAAGCGTCAGCTTTTTTGCTCTTTCTAAATTTATCAACCTGCTGTTTTTAGCGGGGAATTGTCTGTCCAGATGGTGCCGTCCAGCAGCCGGGTCACAGCCAGAGTGCCGTTTGCGGAAACACGGGCCGGGTCCAGCGCGTAGAAATCGCTCTCCTTCAGGTTCGCGGGGTCTGCATCCGCACGGATGCCCACCACGCAGACCCAGTGGCCATAGGCGGCGCTGGTGGCGATGTGCGGGTAATTGACCTTGTTCCAGCCGGAACTGGTCAGGTGGTATTCATAGCTGGAGGTGCGGTTCGTGTGCCGTTTTACGCCGCTCACCGCGGTGTTTTTCAGATGCACGATCACCGGCTTCCCGGCGGAAAGCTCGGTGTAAAGCTTCTGCAGGCACTCGGACAGGCTGCCGGAATAACCGTAGTAGCCGCCCGCAGACCAGACCGCGCCGTTTGACCACATGCCGCTGCCGGAGGAAACTTTTCCATCCAGAATGGTGCGTGCATAGCGCAAGGCGTACCAGCTGCATTTGCCGGAGGTCTGGTTGCCGATGGAAAGGATCTGGCTGGTGCTGAAGTCCAGCATCCGGATGCCGTGCGTTTCCTGCAGGGCAGCTGCGTGTGCGTGGGGAACGGCCAGAGCCAGCACAAGGCACAGCGCCAGAACTGCCGCCGCCAGCCGCTGTGCCGCGCGGGCGGGACAGTGTTGCATATTGAGCCACATCCTTTGTTTTTTCTACGACCTTATTTTACCATGCAAAAATGGTAGAATTGTGTAAAATCGTAATTTTTTGAAAGGATTCTGAAAGATGGATCGGAACACAACATTTTTTCAAACCGGGAAGGACTGTGCCCCGGAAAAGAACAGCATGGAGCTTCCGGCTGGAAGAAGATTTTCCGGCACGGTAAAGAACCTTTGCGAAATAAGGACAGTGTATCTCAATACTGCAACAAAAAAGCCGCTGTTTCATTGATTTTGAACGAAAATGTTTCGGAAACTTTATGCATCTTCTCGATTGACAAAACCAACTGCTGTCGGATAAAATAAGGCCAGAACGACACCCGTTCTGTAGTGCGAAAGAACAGCACTGAAATGAGACAAATCAACAAAATCTTGAAATGACAGGAGGCGCTTTACAATGAAAAAGCTGAAGAAATTTGCTGCCCTGCTTCTGGTGGGTGTGATGGCTCTGGCCCTGCTGACGGCCTGCGGCGGTGGCGGCGGCCCAACCGAAGAGCAGAAAGTACTGGCCCAGATCAGTCAGGAGAAGGGCGTCCAGGCGACCAATGACGCAAAGCTCCGCGAAGTGGCTGAAAGAAATCTGAATGAAGATCTCAATGCTCAGTTCAAGATCCTCGGCCATGCAGGAGCGTTCAATTTCCATACGGATACGTTGGAAGGTGATCTGGTCATCACCATCACCGCCCGGTATGACTATAAGGACACTCTCCTGAGCTATGTGCTGGATAAGATCTCTCATCACGTTGACACTGATCATAATGCCAGCGTAGAGCAGGACGGCAACTGGTCGAATATAGGCGTTGTGGTCAAGAGCAACAACGAGCAGAGCTACATTGGTATTTCCATCCGCATCAAGGGCAAAAAGTAAAAAATTCCTCACCCTTTCTCCCCGGAGCGTGGCTGCAAGGCCGCCCTCCGGGGCTTTTTTGCGTTTGAACCCTCTCAGTCACGCCTTACGGCGTGCCAGCTCCCCCAAAGGGGGGAGCTTTTAGACATCTGACGGTTTGCAGCAAATAAGCTCCCCCTCTCGGGGGAGCTGGCATCGCGCAGCGATGACTGAGAGGGTTGCCTCCCTCACTGAGGGAGGTGGCAAACCCGCAGGGTTTGACGGAAGGAGTTCGTCCTGCTCCGGGGCTTTTTTGCGTTTAGGGACAATTGCCAAAAAGAAGGGCGGAATTTGGGCGATATGCCTGTTGACATGCGGGGGGGGGTATGGATAAAATAAATTCAGACGGGTAAAGCGATTTGGGGTCGCCCAAACCGTCAGAATTTGAAAACAGGAGGAACATTACAATGAAAATGTTCAAGCGTTTCGCAGCCGCCCTTCTGGCCGGCGTGATGGTTCTGGCAATGCTCACCGCCTGCGGCGGTGGCGCTGGTTCTGGTGCATCCACGATTGGCGAGAAATTTGAAAACAAATACATCGCAGCGATTAACACTCTCCGTGGCGAGAATGCAGAAAAACTGGAAAATGATACCGACCTGCGTAACAAGGCTCTGGCTCAGTTGCAGAAAATCAAGGATGATGGCACGATTGCGGCTATTGATGCAAACACTTCTATTGTAACGCCCAATGCTGATGGAAAATCTGTAACAGCTGTAGTGATTAGCGTAGGAACGAAGGGCGAACCCGATAAGGGTGTGTGTCAGGCAAAAGAAATCACCGCCGAATCCTTGGATGAAATTACCACAGATAGTGCTGGTGCTGATGTTGTAGAAGCTCTGCGGGCACTTAAGAAAATCGGTATTGCCACTAAAGTAATCAATGGCAAAACCTACGCAGCAATAGCAATGGAAATTGTCCAGTCTGTGTCGTAAAGCTTAATTCGCAAAATTGAAGAATTGACTTGCCCCGAGGAGCACCCCGCTCCCCGGGGCTTTTTTGCGTTTAGGGCAAACTCCCCCAGTCGCCTGCGGCGACAGCCCCCTCAAAGAGGGAGCCTTTCGCATCGGCAAAGCTTCCGGCTCAGGTGCAAAGCTTCCGGTTTCGCCAGAGCCTCCCTCACTGAGGGAGGTGGCAAACCCGTAGGGTTTGACGGAAGGAGTCTGCCCCGCCGTTTTTTTGCGCCTTTTGGCAGAGATGTCGTTTCCAGGTACGACCTCTTTCCGTGAAAAAGCATCTCCGAAACGACCGCAGTCGTTTCGGAGATGCAAAATTTAAAATAATTCTTCCGCTGATATTTGCCAAAGCGAACGCGGCGGCAATTCTGAATGGTTTCTCTGTCAAACCGTGTCGTTTTGTGGTACAATAAAAACGTATTCTGATGTGAACAGGAAAGGACGTTTCCATGCAGCTGTTTGAACTGGTGTCCCCGCGGCTGTTCCGCCCGCTGGCGGGGCCGAACCGGGCTTTTTATGCGGAATTGCTGCTTCTGCTCTGGGAGGAGTGCCGCCACACGGCGGATTACAGCATTTCCCGTGCGGAGGCCGTCTGGCGTGCCGAGGATTACTTTGCCGCACTGGCAAAGCCCCTTGCGCTGGATGCCGACGGTGCGGGCGATGAGGACGAGCAGCCCACCCGCGACCCCCACACGCTGGCCGTGGGCTTTCTGCTGCGGCTGCGCCGCACCGGCTGGCTGGAAGAGCAGCCCGGCAGCTACGAGGGGGAAGCGTCCCTTGCCTTTGTGCCGGAGGTAACGCCGCTGCTGGAAGCGCTGGAAGAAATCTTGAATCCACGCGTAGTTACCTATACCGGAAAGCTATACAAGGCATGGCAGCTGCTGGGCAGCATCGGGCAGGAAAAAAGCCCCTATGAGAACGTTCTGCGAGAGGTGGACGCAGACCTCGAAGCGCTGAACCGCTCTCTCCGGGCGCTCAATGCCTCCATTGGCCACTATATCGACCGGCTCACCCGCAACCGCACCCCGCAGGAGGTGCTGGAACTGTTCGACCAGTACGAGGAAAAGGTGGTGGCGGCGGCCTACCACCGCTTCAAGACCAGCGACAACCTGTTCAACTACCGCGCCTATCTGGAAGAGGAGCTGGACGACTGCGAGGAGAACTACCTGCCGCAGCTGGCCTTTGATTATGCCCGGGTGGAGCGCTGCGCCCCGAACGAAGCGACACCTGCCGTGCGTGCGCTCATCCAGAAGCAGCGGGACGCGCTGGAAGAGATGAGCCTGCTCATGCGCGAGATCGATGCAAGCCACATCCGCTACCGCAAGCGGGCTGTGCAGCGGGCACAGTTCCTGCTGCTGAGCGACCGTTCTTCGCAGGGCAGCGTCACCGCCCTGCTGCGCCGCTACGCCGAGGACATCCGCACTCCGGAGCAGCTGTTTGAGCCGGACGACGGCCCGGTGGCAAAGCGGCTGCATCTGTACCCGGCGGCAGTGTTCGGGGAAAAATTTCTGTACCCGCCCGCTGCCCAGCGCACCGCCGAGCCGCTGGCCCCGGTGCGCACCGAAGTATTCGATCCGGAACAGCTCAAAAAAGAGCAGCAATTGCTGCTGGATTACGCCCGCCTTGCCGTTACCGAGGAGAACGTGGCCCTGCTGGCCCGGCAGGCCCTTGCCGCCCGCCCGCAGGTGAACGCGGCACTTCTGGCAGACGAATACCCGAACGATTTTGCCCGTATCATCGGCCTGCATACCTACTCGCAGTCGCCGCACCGGGATTATGACATTCAGCTCACCGGCAATTGGGTGGAGCGCGGCGGTTTCCGCTTTGAGGACTTTGTCCTCACCCGCCGCAGGGAGGAAGAAAATGGCAACCATTAACATGCTGGAAGAAACCGCGAATTACCTGCTGAACCACTGCTTCGTGCTGGGCGGCGTGGAGGATCAGCGGGCAAAATATCTTTATGTGCAGGACCATCTGGATGAGGTGCGCGCTGTGTTCGCCCCGCTGGGCTATTCTGTATTGCTGTACCCGGCACCCCTGCAGGCGGCGGCGCTGGTCAACGGCCACGAGGGCAGTCAGGCTCGGCTGCTGAAATACGAGAGCATCCTGCTTTTGGTATTGCGGCTTTTGTACCTGCAAAAGCGCGAGAGCCTTGCGGCCAATGCCGACGAGGTGCTGGTGACGGTGGAAGAGGTGCAGACCGAACTGCAGAAGATGAATCTGCCCCGCCGTCTGGACCAGAAAACGCTGGAAAACCTCATGCGCACCCTGCGCCGGTACAATCTGGCGCGGCCTGTGGGGCGGCTTTCCGGGCTGGACAGCCGCATTGAAGTATTTCCCACCGTGCTGCTGGCCCTGCCGGATGCCGACCTTGCGGATGCCGCCGCCGAGAGCGGGCGCACCCGCACAGAGCTTGGCCTTTATGAACGACCGGAAGAAGCAGGGGAGGGTGAAGAATGATCGAACTCAAACGGCTGAAGCTTATCAACTGGCACAACTTTGAAAATGTCACCTTCGACTGCGCACGGCTCACCTATATGATCGGCGTGAACGCCGTGGGCAAGACCACCATTCTGGATGCCATCCGCTACTGCCTGACCACCAACCGCAACTTCAATGCGCTGGGCAATAAAAAAAGCGGCCGCACCCTGCAAGGCTCTGTCCACGCCAAGCAGCGCGGCGAAAACGCCTACCGCCGCCCGGGGCATACCGTGGCGTATATCGGGGCAGAGTTCTGGGACAGCGTAAAGCACACCAGCTTTGTCATCGCGGTGCGGGTGGAGTCCGAGGGCCCCATGCAGGAGCTGCACCCCGGTGACCAGACGTGGTATATCTCGGAGGACGGCATCACGCTGGAACAGCTGCCCTTCATCGACCCGCGCACCGGTGCGCCCAGCGCCAAGGAGGACTTCAAGCCCGCCGAAGGGCGGCTTTCCTACACCCGCAGCCCCAGCGAGGCGCGGGACCGCATCTGCCGCGCACTGGGCATCGGGCGCGCATCCAGCCCGCTGGGCAAAAAGTTCAACGAGGTGTTCCAGATGGGCACCAGCATGGACGAGATCCCGAACTTCCGGGAGTTTCTGTACCAGTACATCCTTCCGCAGCCGGAACTGGACTTGGAAGCCTTGCAGGGCGACCGCCTGGAGCTGGAAAACCTGCACGCCGTGCTGGCCGAAGCCCAGACCCGCGCCGATGCGCTGGACGAGATCGTCCGTTTCGGCCGCGAAGCCACCGAAAAACAGACCGAAGCCCTTGTGAACCGGGGAGCCGCCCTGCTGGCGTGGGCTGCTGCCGATGCCGGGGAAAAGGCCGTCTGGCAGGAGCGGGTAGACGCCGGACGCCGCCAGCAGGAAACGCTGCGCACCCGCTACGCCGAGGCCAAGACCGCCGAAGCGGAAGCCCGCCGCGCCTACCTGACCGCCCACAGCGCCGCCGGTGCCAGCGGCGAGGGGCGCGCACTGGATGCCCTCAGCGAGGAGCTGGCGCACCGGCAGACCGCATTGGATGCCGCCGCCCGCAAGGCCGACACCGCCGAAAAAGCCGCCGAAAAGACCGGCAACCTGCTGGCGGTGCTGCGCCGCAGCGGCTTTGCCGCCGGGCAGAAGATGGCAGACCTGACCCCCGACACCCTGCCCGCCCTGACCGACTGGCTGACCGCACAGGAAAAGCCGCTGGAAGAAGCCTATTTTGCCGCCCGGCAGCACACCGCCGCCCTGCAGCGGCAGCAGACCGAAAAACGCGCCGAGCTGGATGCCGTATCCGGCGGCAAGTGGGTGTACCCCCACGGGGACGCCGCCACCCGGGTGCGGGACGCGGTGAATGCCGAGCTGAAAAGCCGTGGCATGGAGCCGGACGCCCGCATCTTCTGCGAGCTGCTGAACGTGGAGGACGAGAGCTGGCAGGACTGCGTGGAAGCCTGTCTGGGCGACCGCCGGTTCGATATCCTTGTGCCGCCCGCCCACTATGCCGCCGCAAAGAGCGCTTTTGTGGCGCTGAAGGACAAGGTGGGGCCCATCAGCCTGCTGGACACCCCGGGTCTGCGCAAGGCCAACCGCCGCGCCGACACTGCTCCCGCCGACAGTCTGGCGGCACAGGTCACCAGCGAAAACCCGCTGGCCGCGCAGTACGCCGACACCATCCTGCGCCGCATCGTCTGCTGCGACACCCCCGACACGCTGGAAAACTACCCCGACAGCGCCACCCGGGACCTTCTGCGCCACCATCCCTTCCGGTTGGAGCGTCTGCGCACCCCGCAGCGCTATATCGGCTTGGAAGCCCGCCGCGCCCGCGCCGGGGCACTGGCAGGGGAGATGAACGCCCTTGCTGAAGAGGTGCGCGCCGCCGCACAGGCGGAGCAGAACCTGAAAGCTGCATACAGCCAGTACCAGACCCTTTTGCGCGGCACCACGCTGGAAGAACTTGCCGCCTTGTGGGACGCCCGCGCCGCCCTGACCGCCGCCCGCGCGGCGGTGGACGAGCAGGCCGCAAAGCTGGCCGAGTGCCGCGAGAACCCGCTTTTGCAGCAGCTGTATAAGGAGGAAGAGGTGCGCGAAGCCGCATGGGAGGCCGCCCGCACTGCCGTGGAGCAGACCGGCGGCGACCTGCGCGTGTGCGAAAAGCAAATTACATCCTGCGAAGCGGAGCAGCAAAAGGCGGTGGACACCGCCGAAAAGAGCGCACAGGCCGCAGAAAGTTTCTTTGCCGCCCACCCGCTGGTGGAGCCGCTCTCCCGCAGCCGTCAGCAGGCGCTGACCGGGCCGGATAAATCCCCCCGCGCCGCCGCGCAGGCCGCCGAAAAGGCACAGGCCAAGCTGGACGATGCCCTGACCGTCTACCTGAACAGCACCCTTGAACCGGCGCAGAAAGCCTATAACCAGCGCTATGTCTGCGATTATCCTCTGGGGCTTGCCGGGCTGGAACAGTACCGCGCCCAGCATGAGAGCCTTGTGCGCATCGACCTGGAGCGCTACGCCGCCCGTCTGGAGCAGGCGCAGCGGGACTGCAAGGACCGCTTCCGCAAGGATATCCTGTTCCGCATGAAGGACG
>ERZ772831.3977-NODE-3977-length-9964-cov-2.577859_pt1 | contig 9964 bp, 18 predicted proteins | sample MGYA00580858_ERZ772831 | MGnify/ENA primary metagenome ERZ772831 (study PRJEB29015, sample SAMEA2737694) | human gut metagenome | biome: human gut; feature: human-associated habitat; material: faeces | place: China | collected 2012 ... | reverse complement strand
AAATGAAAGAGCAGGATGAAGGCAGCAGTACGATTCCTGTATCGGGCGCAAGGGAAGCACTAAGCCGGATGCGCTGGGTTTCCAGCGCGGACAAGAGGTTCAACTGGTACTGGGTTAGATTCATGGTATTACCTCCTTCTCATCCGAACAGTATAGCACAGATTCGGAAGAGAAGGAAAGAAAGGAAGTGACGGAGGATGGCGAAAAGAAACCTGACGCGACAGCAGAAGGAAGCCGCGCTGGCGGCGCTCCTGCGCCTGCTGCCGGACGCGAAGGAAGATAGCCTGCAAACGGTCGCAACGGCGATGCTGACGGGCTACAACCTCGGCAAGCAGGCCGCGCAGACGGCGTAAAGCTGGGGCATGGCGCAACGGGCAGAACGGGCGCTTTACATGGGAGCGAGTGGAATAAAAAACGCCGCCCCGCGTAGCAGCGCGGAACGGCACAGAGAAAACAATACATCCTCATTTTAACACAGAAAGGAAGAAAAAGCAATGCCGAAGGTTAAAGCGCTGACGGCAGAAGGCCGCGCCAAGCAAATGAACGAGGAGCTGAACAGCCAGATCATCAACGGCTTGCAACAGACAAAATGTGTCAAAAAGATTACGTTTGACGCCCTTTCGGCGCGAACCGGAATCTCCGTTCCGACGCTGTGCCGGTACTTCAAGAAGCCGGAGACGATGACGATACAAACGTATCGGACGCTCTACCGGGCGCTGGGAATGGAGGTGATATTGTGAACGAGTTGTGGACGACGCTTGCGGTGCTGGACTTGGCAGCGCTTGCCGTCGCGCTTCTCTATCTGGCGGTGCGAATCGGTCAGGAGCTGAGGAAAGAACATGAAGGCTAATCCGCGTCCGGGCTGCTCGGTCTGCGTATGCGAGAGGAACGGCAAAATCACGCTGTACGACCCCAGCGCATGGCGGCGGGCAGAATATCGACGGATTCACGAGGACGAGCTGGAGGAAAAAACATGGCAGGAAAAATCAAAAATTTCACGCTCCAAGGCAACCTTTTTTCACTGACGGCGAGCGTAGACCGGCACGGCGAAACGCGCTATGAGCTGGACATTGACGACAGGGCACTCTGCGCGACGACGTTTGACGGGCTGGTGGATATTCTCTCGGAGATCAGGCGCGACTTGAGCGAAGTCTTCGAGCTGCGGTACATATACACCCACAACGACGAGGGGAAGGTTGTGCAGGACGAGAACGGCCTTTGGCTGGTCGAGGGCGAGACTGTGTATAATCCGCACATCGAAGACTTTGAAAAGACGTGGGGCGAGGATGCTGACGAGTGACCGCTTTATCTGGGCGGGGAACATCATCAACGCATTTGCCGAGGATAACGACATTGACCCGGAAGTGCTGGAGGCGATCCAGATTCTTAAAGATGGGTGCTATGAAGCCATCCAGATTCCGCGCAGGGTCAGAGGCCGCTTTATCAGCGGGGAGAAAGACAATGTACCATTGCAAAATCAATTTGAAGGAAGAATGTGACGGCTGCGGGCGCTGCGAGGACACCGACGAGCGCCCAATGGCCTACGGCAGACCCTACTACGGGTCGCTGTCGGATTGGGACGACGGGGGAAACCCGTTCGTCGCTGACCCGATGGATAGGGAGTGAAAAGATGACTGAAACGCCTAAAATATTTAGCACGATCAATTCCGTTATGAGCGAGCTTGGCGCGATTACGAAGGACAAGCGAAATCAGCAGCAGGGTTTTAGCTATCGCGGTGTTGACGACGTGATGAACGCACTTAACCCGCTGATGGTCAAGCACAAACTCTTCTGCGTCCCGAAGGTTTTGAGAAATGAGCGCGAAGAACGGCAGACTTCCAGAGGGTCGAACCTCCTTTACAGCATTGTCACCATAGAGTACACGCTTTACGCGGAAGACGGCAGCAGCGTCAGCGCAGTCGTGATCGGCGAGGGAATGGACAGCGGAGACAAGGCAACCAACAAGGCAATGGCAATCGCTTACAAATACGCCATGTTCCAGATTTTCAGCATCCCGACAGAGGAAACCGCGCCGGAAGCCGACGCAACAACGCCGGAGGAAAGCAAGAAGAAGCCGAAGGCAGAGGAAAAAACGCGATATACCTGTTCCGAGTGCAATAAACCCATCAACGACCAGATAGACAAAAACGGAAACTTGAAGCGAAGCGCAAAACAGATCGCGGAAGGAACGGCGCACGAGGTCGGAAGGCCGATGTGCCTTGAATGCTTTGTGAAATGGAAGGATAGAAGCAATGAATAAAATCATCATCACGGGAAATGTCGTGCACACGCCGGCGATGCGAACCACGCCGAGCGGGAAGAACTGCTGCAACTTTAGCGTTGCGGTTCGCAGAAAATTCAGGAATCAGGAGACGAAGGAATATGAGACTGATTTCTTCGACGTGACAGCATGGGACAATCTCGCGAATGTATGCTCGCTGTACATCGAAAAGGGAAAGAAGGTATTGGTCTCCGGTGAAATGAGAAGCCGCGACTACACCGACAAAAACGGCGTGAAGAAACGCGTATGGACGATTAACGCGGCCGACGTTGAATTCCTTTCCTATTCTCAGCAGTCAGAGAACAGAGAAGGGTTCACCCAGATCGATGACGATATCCCGCTTCCGTTCTGATCTTCGCCGGGGCAACCCGGCACATGGCGCGTAGCTCAGGGTTCATAAACGGCCTAGCCGCCGGGGCAAAACGGCGGCACTCATGGCAGACATAGCAGGTATCGCGCGGATGCTGAATGTAAATCCCTCTTCTTTAACGCCTCCGATTCGTGTTGTTATCCTTTTGCTGTTGACGCGAAGCACCTTGCCCGCGCGCCCGGTTCGATTCCGGGGTCTGCCCCATCTTTGCAAAGAACACCCAAAAGAAAGGAAGGTAAACATGAAGCGTGACCAATTCACATTTTATCGCAGCTACTACGAGGCGATGAAAGATTTGTCGGTCGAAGAATGCACAAAGCTGTTGCTGGCAATCGCGGCGTATGCGCTCGATGAAGAAGAGCCGGAGCTTTCTGGAAGCTGCTCGGCGTGTTTTAAGCTGATTCGACCGACGCTTGATTCCGGTCGCAACAAAGCGGCGAATCGCATGAACGCCGAGGAACAAAGCGAAATCAAACCGAAATCAAACGGCAACAAAGCGAAATCAAATCAGAACAAACCGGAACAAACCGAAATCAAATCAGAACAAACCGGAACAAACCGGAAGGAGAGAGAGAAAGAGAGAGAGAGTGAGAAAGAGAAAGAGAGAGAGTACGATAGTAGTAGTACCCCCGTACCCCCTCTGACCGACGACGAACTGCGGCGACTGCGGCAGGAACAGCAGGACGTGGAAACAGCAGCAAAGCGCGTCGGGCTGCCCGTCAGCGCGATGAGTGACTACGACACGATGGACAACCTGCGGGCAGAGCATGGAGCGGACAACCTGCTCAAGGCAATCGACAGGATTCAGGGCGCGGCGGAAAAATGCCGGAGCTGGAGGTATGTCGGCGGGATTCTACGGAAAGAAAAAAACGCCGGGTATACATGGGCAGAGAGAGCTGCTGAGAGCGGCGGAGGAACGGCAGGAGACGCGGAACAGGTGCTGACCCGCAACCCGTTTGCGCTGCAATCGCTGAAATGCAGGGGGAACGTCACATGACTTTTATCGAGATGAGCGACATTCTGGCAATCATCAACGCGGTTTATCCGAGATTTTACGCAAACATGAACGAGAACGACGTTAAGGCGATGACCAACGTATGGCTCAGTTTCTTCGCCGACGACGACGCAAGCCTTGTAAGCGACGCGGTCAAGGCATTTATCGCCAGCGATACCAAAGGTTTCCCGCCCGTGGTCGGGCAAATCCGAGAAAAGCTGGACGTCATCAATCAAGCCGTACACGGCTTTGAGCTGACACCACAAAACGCTTGGGGGCTGGTCAAAAAAGCGATGAAGGACAGCGCGTATCACAGCGCAGAGCGGTTCTCAGAGCTGCCGGAGGTGGTGCAGGAGGTCGTCGGATCGCCGAGCCAGCTACACGAGTGGGCAGTCAGCAATGACGGCGTGAGCGAGAGCGTGATTGCCAGCAATTTTCAGCGCAGTTTCGCGGCGCGGGCAGCCGTGCACAAGGAGATTCGCATGATGCCGGGCGACGTGAAAGCGCGAATCGACGCGGACAGGAAGATGATTGCCGGGATGCAGGATGCGCCGAGACTGCAAGCCGCAAGCGACGACATGGACGAGTACGCGAGACAGCTTCGGGAGATGACGCCGGAGGAACGGCACAAGTATTTTGAGAGCATCAAAGTCAATCTGGATGAGGAGGAATAGACCATGAACGACGTGACGATTTTCCGCAAGGATGAGTTTGGCGCGGTGCGCGCCGTGACGCTGGAGGGTGAGCCGTGGTTTGTTGCGGCGGATGTGTGCCGGGCGCTGGGGCTGGGAAACAGCAGCAAGGCAGTTATGCCGCTGGACGATGATGAAAAGGGTATTACTAATAGTAATACCCTTGGCGGAGAACAGAAAATGGTGATTGTCAGTGAGCCGGGGCTGTATTCCTTGATTGTCCGAAGCCGCAAGCCCGAGGCCAAAGCCTTCAAACGCTGGATTACCCACGAGGTCATCCCGAGCATCCGCAAAACCGGCGGCTACATCGCCGGTCAGGAGACGATGGACGACGACCAGCTCTTGGCCAACGCGCTGTTGGTTGCGCAACGAAAGATTGCCGAACGGAACAAACAGCTTGAAGCGGCGAACGCGAAGATTCAGGCCGACGCGCCGAAGGTGCTGTTCGCCGAGACGGTACAAAAAGCGGAGGGGGATATTCTCGTCCGTCAGCTCGCGAAGCTGATGGTGCAAAGGGGCTACGACACCGGGGAAAAGCGGCTGTACGATCTGCTGCGGCGCGACGGTTTTGTGATTAAGGCCAACGCCAAAGACCAAAACGCGCCGACGCAAAGAAGCGTGGATATGGGGCTGATGCGGAGCATCGAGCGGACGGTCAGCAGCGCAGACAAGACGTTTATCAGCTCGACGACCCTCATCACGCCGAAGGGACAGATTTACTTTCTGAATAAATATGCACCCGAAAAGCCGGAGAAAAAGCGGCCGCCTGTTCAGGAGGCGATGGTGCTGTGCTGACGGGGAGAAGCATATTCAACACGACGGCCTACCAGCAAATGCCGCCGAAGGTTTGCAAGACCTGCGGCAAGACCTTCCCGGTGGCAAGCCTGCGCTACGCCTACAAGCTGACCAAACCGCACACGGGCACCGCGTTTGACTGGTATTGCTGTTATACCTGTTTCAGGGCTGCGCAGAAGCCGAGAGAAGCGGCGGAGATGGCGCACAAGGCGGAGATGGCGCGACGCGCTTCGGAGCGGGCAGCGAGGCGTGGAGAGATTATCTGTGACGACGGGATGCTGTTTTGAGGAGGCACGAAATGAACGATTTGAACAAATTGCGCGATGAGATTTACAGTGGCGCGGTGGCGCACGGGCTGTGGGATGAGGGCTATATTCGGAAAACGCTGAGGAGAAACTATTGTCTGCGGGATTCCGGCATTTTGCAGATTTACAAAATCGCAAAAGCCAAGCAAGAGACGAGACGAGTTAATGCAACGCTGCGCGTATTTATGGAGAATCAGGAGCTTTTGGAATCGGTGCTTGACGAAGATCACTACACCGAGGAGCTGACGGACGCTATCATCATGGTGCTGTCTGCCGCTGGGTGTCTGGGCATCGACATTGACAAGGCGGTGAGGGAGAAGATGGAGATTAATCGAGGGAGAGAATGGAGGCACGGAAAATGACAGCAAAAGAAAGAATACGCATGATTGCACTGGAAGTGCAAGAGTTGGCGGAAGCCGTTGAACACTATAAACCGGGATGGGGATGCTATGGGCGAAAAACCCACTCCAAGGAGGCTATCAAGCGCGGCGTGAAACAGGTTAGAGCGCATTTTCTGGAGTTGGTGGATGATTTGGACGCGATGGAGAGGATAACTAAATGACGCTGGGCAGCCTGTTTGACGGCTCCGGCACTTGCCCGCTGGCGGCGACACTTTGCGGCATTACGCCTGTCTGGGCAAGCGAGATCGAGCCGTACCCTATCCGCGTTACGAAAAAGAACTTCCCCGAGATGCTGCATCTCGGGGACATAACCAAGATAAACGGCGCGGAGATTGCGCCGGTAGATATCGTTACATTCGGCTCGCCTTGTCAGGGCTTGAGTGCCGCCGGAATGCAGAAAGGATTGTTCGACGACAAACGGAGCAATCTATTTTTCGAGGCAATCCGCATAATCAAGGAAATGAGGGAAGCTACGCATGGAAAATATCCAAGATATGTCATCTGGGAGAACGTGCCGGGAGCGTTTTCAAGCAATAAAGGACACGACTTCCTTGCAGTCTTGCGGGCGTTTGTCGAAACCGCAGGAGGACACGATACTGATGTGCCTGAACCTGCAAAAAAAGGCAAATCAGACCGACTTGCTTGGAAAAACGCCGGCTGTATCGTGGGAGAGGGCTATTCGATTGCCTGGCGAATGCTGGACGCCCAACACTGGGGCGTCCCCCAGCGTCGCAAGAGAATCTACCTTGTCGCAGATTTTGGAGGACAACGCGCCGGAGAAATACTTTTTAAGCGCGAGGGCTTGCGAGGGAATTTTGCGCAGAGCCGAGAAGCGGGGAAAGAAGCTACCGCTGATGCTGTGGGAAGCGCTGGTAGAGACTGTCGAGCGTTCCACTTACAGCAAGACCCCATCTCCGGGCGAGTAAGCCCGTGTATCGGGGCGCAGCATCAGGCGACGGTCGGCGTGGTCTATGACATTACGGGCGAAAATAGCAACAGCATGAAAAGCCGAACGCCGGATAGCTGTTTCCGCGAACGGACTGTGGCGCGGACGCTCGACACGTTTACCGGTTCACCGGAGTGCAACCAAGGCGGGAACGTGGTGGTTTTTCCCCATATCGCTCGAACGCTTACAGCAGAAGCAGACGCATCTTTCTGTATTGATCGCGGACAGAATATCGTCGTTTATGACGCGCGAGGCAACGGAGACGGAAAAATCGTGCCGACGATAACCGGAGACCACGAAAACCGTGTCACAGACTACACGGCATTGGTCGTCGGAAACGGCCAGCCCAACCAGATTTACATGACCGATACGGCCGGAACACTAAATTGTAGGCACGACCAACAGGCGGTATTGCTTAAAAGACTATGGCGGTATATCGTCCGTCGGCTTACGCCGCTTGAATGTTGCCGACTGCAAGGATTCCCAGATTGGTGGGAAGACGGTGTGTCGGGAAGCGACAGCGCGAGATACAAGATGTGGGGCAACGGCATGGCGTTGCCATGCGTGCTATATGTGATGGAGGGGATAGCAGATGAAATGTAAATGGTACGCCGAGTTTGAAGGTGTCTGCACCAATGGCGAGTGTCCGTATCGCGGCGATACATGCCCGACGAGCGAACACCCGGAGGTGTGCAAATATGCCGAATATGCCGAAAAGCAGCCCGAAATTCCGCAGTTAAGCGTGGAAGAGCTGGTCAAGGCGCTGAGGCTCTGCGGTAGCGCGAGTTGCACAGGTTGCGCACTTTATGGGTTTTACGACTGTGGAAGCATCATAAATCCGCAAGCCGCCGACATGCTGGAAAAGCTGGCTGCGGAGAAGGACGAGAAGAAGCGGAAAAAGGAGGAAAAAGGAGGAAGAACGATGAAAACGCCTGATGAGATCAAGAAAGCACTTAAATGTCACAGAGATGGAAGGGCGTGTCACGATTGCCCCTATGAGCAGGGGCGGACGTTCAGTGCCGACGGCGTGACCTTCGGCTGTTTGACGGACATCGTCTCCGATGCGCTCGCCTACATCGAGCGGCTTGAGGCGGAAAGAGAGGAAAAGAGCCATGAGTGAAAAACCGAAATGCCCCGGATGCGGGGCTGACATGGAGTTGGTGAATTTGTGTAACGCCGCATTTTGCTACGTCTGCAAATGCGGCTGGGATTCGCCAGTCGGCATTGATTCTGAATCTGCGTTCCGAATGGCGATGCACCGTGTCGAGCCGAAGAACCGCGTACTGACGCTGGAAGAACTGAAAGTCTATACTGGTTTTTTATGGAGCGAAAACAGATACAGCCCATTTGATTACGAAGGAGACCCAGCGTTTGTAGAAGAGGGTTTTATGTATGCTGGCGATGGAAATGTTGATTTGAGACGGGATATCTCCGATGCGTATGGTAAAAACTGGCGCTGCTGGCTGCGCAAACCGACGGAAACTGAAAGGTGGGAAACGCCGTGGGCAGGTGATAGCCATGAATAACGCGCCATGCCGCGACTGTACGAGCCGCGAGGTCGGCTGTCACGCTGGATGCGAGAGATATAAGGCATATACAGACGGCAGGAAGATGGCGCTGGAAAACCGATACACGGCTTGCATAGAAGGCACGGGCAAAAAGCGCAGTCACGAGCGCTGGCTTGACCAGCAGAAAAGGAGGGCACGGTGAAAATAATGGCCATTGACCCCGGAACGACGGAAAGCGCCTACGTCATTTTAGACGATCAATACAAAATCCTTAGTGCGGACAAGGTGGGGAACGATGTGGTCTTGTCCATCATCGCAGACGCGCCGGGGCTGGATGCGGTCATCATCGAGGACATCGAGCCGAGATACAGCAGCACGGACAGGAGCGCGGCGGGCGCGGTGATGGGACAGAGCACAATCGAGACGATCAAGGCGTTTGGCCGGTTCAGCTGGCAGGCGTCGCTCCGGGGGCTGATGGTCGGGTCGATCTTCCGTCGGGATGAGCGGTCTTGCCTCATCCCGACAAAACGGAACGGGCTGCCACCGCTGCCGGAGACTGCGCCCAAACACGCAGACGGGCAGATTCGCGCCTCGCTTATCCGGCGGTTCGCACGGCACGACAAAGAGCGCGGACGGGGCACAAAGGCAAACCCAGATACATTTTACGGCTTTCGCGGCGACATGTGGCAGGCTATGGCGGTCGGGGTGACGTGGCTCGACCAAGAAAAATGGAGGGCGAAATGCGAGCGGAAAGAAAAGACGCGCAGGCGCTGATTGATTGCTCTTTCGCGGCCTACGAATATAAAATCGAGCTGGAGAAGTACGATAATCGGAGCGCGAAAGGGAGCGATCTCGACGGGATGCCCAAACAGCGCGGCGCGGTGCGCGGGCTGGAAGCCGGATTGATAAACGAGCTGAACGCAAAGGAAAAGCTGCATGAAAAGCATGCGGCTTTTCTGCGCGCTCAGAAGAAAGCGCTTCGGGCGCTTGACAGAATCGTGCTGTATCAGCCCCAGCAGGGCGAATATATCAAGGGGATGCGGGCGTTTATCCGGCTGTATTACATTGACGACAGGCCGCTCAAGGCCGCATGCGCAGAGGCCGGAATCCACAAGCGAACGGCGTTTAGATACAAGTCGGCGATATACAGGGCGGCGAACAGCAAAAACAGATAAAACAAAAAAGCCCGGACAATTCCGGGCAGAAGAAAGAGCCCGTTTGTAAGGGCTCTTTCTTTTTATTCGCTGTGTCTAGCATCATAAAAGTATTTGTCGTCAATCGGGAAACTCCCGTGTGTTATCCACCAGTTTTTGACAGACAACGGAATAACCTTACGCTCTCCGTTGTCCGGGTATGATAGTTTGACGGTATGGAGGGCGGATATTTGATTCACAGCGTCCGTCAACAGATCGTCCGTGCTTTGCCCCGGCGTTAAATCCCATACAAGTCTAGGAGCGACGATGTAACAATGATCTTTGCTGCCGTCCGTCGTTTTGTGCCCTTCACGGATCAGCGAGTTTGTGAAACCATGAGTAATGCCGAGATCATCCGGAATATCGACGGCCAAACAAAAACTAATGATGTCGTGATAATGCGGTTCGCGGTCATCAAGAGCCGGGTTTTCTTCGTAAGGAGTTTCCAGTGCTTTCTTACGGCCGGAAGCAGCACCTTC
>ERZ772831.3974-NODE-3974-length-9967-cov-27.205710_pt1 | contig 9967 bp, 8 predicted proteins | sample MGYA00580858_ERZ772831 | MGnify/ENA primary metagenome ERZ772831 (study PRJEB29015, sample SAMEA2737694) | human gut metagenome | biome: human gut; feature: human-associated habitat; material: faeces | place: China | collected 2012 ... | reverse complement strand
TGTTCTTCGTGGTGTCCATCGTGTGCCTGGCGGCCACCCGGCCCCTGGTGAAGAAGCTGCTGCACAAGGACGTTACCGCCACCAACGCCGACCGCGTGCTGGGCCAGACCGCCCGGGTCACGGAGAGCATCGACAACGCCGTGCCCACCGGGGCGGTGTATGTGGGCGGCATGACCTGGACCGCCCGCAGCGAAAGCGGCCAGCCCATCCCCCGCAACGCGCAGGTGAAGATCGTCCGCATGGAGGGCGTGCGCCTGTTCGTGGAACCCGTGTAAGTCCGTAAACACTACTTATATTAAAAACAGGAGGAAAATCACATGCCAAGCAACATCTCTATCCCCGGCGCAGTGGCCATCGCCATTCTGGTGGTGCTGGTGCTGATCGTTATCGTCCGGAACATCTATGTGGTGCAGCAGTCCAAGGCCTATGTGGTGGAGCGACTGGGCGCTTTCCACTCCGTGTGGGGCGTGGGCCTGCATCTGAAGGTCCCGTTCATCGAGCGGGTGGTGAAGAAGGTCAGCCTGAAGGAGCAGGTGGCAGACTTCGACCCCCAGCCGGTGATCACCAAGGACAACGTCACCATGCAGATCGACACCGTGATCTATTTCCAGATCACCGACCCCAAGCTGTATACCTACGGCGTGGAGTATCCCATGAACGCCATTGAGAACCTCACCGCCACCACCCTGCGCAACATCATCGGCGAGCTGGAACTGGACCAGAGCCTGACCTCCCGCGACACCATCAACGCCAAGATGCGGGCCATCCTGGACGAGGCCACGGACCCCTGGGGCATCAAGGTCAACCGGGTGGAGCTGAAGAACATCCTGCCGCCCCGGGAGATTCAGAACGCCATGGAGAAGCAGATGAAGGCCGAGCGGGAACGCCGGGAGTCCATCCTGCAGGCCGAGGGCGAAAAGGCCAGCAAGATCCTGGTGGCCGAAGGTGAGAAGCAGTCCGCCATTCTGAAGGCCGACGCCGCCAAGCAGGCCCGGATCATGGCCGCCGAGGCCGAGGCCACCTCCATCATGAAGGTGCAGCAGGCCCTGGCCGACGCCATGCGGATGCTCAACGAAAACGCCCCCAACGACCAGGTCATCAAGCTCAAGAGCCTGGAGGCCCTGCAGAAAATGGCCGACGGCAAGGCCACCAAGATCATCATCCCCAGCGAAATCCAGGGGCTGGCGGGCCTGGCGGCCAGCGCCAAGACGCTGCTGGAGAGCGATCCTCCCCAGGCGTAAAAATCCTTCGGGAAAATTTTACCGTTTGTTGCAATTGCAACTTATAGAACGACTCCATCCGTGTTATACTGCATTCAGTCAATGAGGGAGCCAGCGGTTCCCAAAACCAATAAATGCTGAATAAAATGGAGGAAATTTACTATGAAAAAGTGGGTCTGTCCTGTTTGCGGTTACGTTCATGAAGGCGAGAATCCCCCGGCCGAGTGCCCGGTGTGCCACGTCAGCGGTGAGAAGTTCACCCTGCAGGCCGAGGAGAAGACCTGGGCTGCCGAGCACGTGGTAGGCGTGGGCAAGGTCTTTGGCGAGGACGTTCCCGCCGAGGTCCGCGAGGAGATCATCGCTGGTCTGCGCGCCAACTTCGAGGGCGAGTGCAGCGAGGTGGGTATGTACCTGGCCATGGCCCGTGTGGCCCATCGCGAGGGCTATCCCGAGATCGGCATGTACTGGGAGAAGGCCGGCCTGGAGGAGGCCGAGCACGCTGCCAAGTTCGCCGAGCTGCTGGGCGAGGTGGTCACCGATTCTACCAAGAAGAACCTGCAGCTGCGCGTGGACGCCGAGAACGGCGCTACCGCCGGTAAGTTCGAGCTGGCCAAGCTGGCCAAGAAGTACAACCTGGACGCCATCCACGACACCGTCCACGAGATGGCCCGGGACGAGGCGAGACACGGCAAGGCCTTTGAGGGTCTGCTGAACCGGTACTTCGGGAAATAAGGAATCGCATAAAGAGGGGAGAGGCTGCAAGCCTCTCCCCTTTTTATGCGATCAAGCGTCAAAAAGCTCCGGTCGGGCCGGAGCTTTTTGATATTTACCGATCGTTCTGGTCGCCGGACACGGCATCCCTGGCCTTGTTGACCACGTCCTCCACCATGTCGGGCTGGGTGTTGGCAAAGCTACCGTCCATATACTGAGCCCCGCCAAAGGCCAGGATCAGGTTGAACACGAAGGGCAGCAGCAGCAGACCGATGGCAAAGCCCACGCCCTGGTTGAAGGCCTTGGCCAGGTCCACCATCATCTTGATGGCGAAATAGATGTTGTAGAAGGGGATCAGCAGCAGCAGGAACTTCCAGCCGTTGCCGTACAGCACCTTGCACAGAACATAGGTGCTGTAGATGGGGACGATGCCCTCCCAGCCCTGGCGGCCCATCTTCTTGAAGATCATCCAGGAACCCACCATGGACAAAATCGCTCCGATAATTTCCAAAAGCATAATTTGTTCTCCTTTTTCTCTTATTCTCTCTGTAACAATATACACTCGTTACAAGCTCAGTATAACAGAAATTCTCCAAAAAGCAAGAAAATTCGATTCATCGAACAGCAGAATTCTGCAGTGTGTTCAAGGCGATGCTTTATCTCGCTGTTTCCACAAAAAAACCGGCTCATTTCCCGGCAAGAGTCACAAATTTTGCAGAAGCGGGGAGCTTTTGCCGAAACAAGGGTTGCGGGAAAAGGTACATAATGGTAGAATTAAGTTGCTGCGCCCAGAAGGCACAGAGGAAAACAATTCAAAAAGGAGAGAGTTTATGGATCGTTTCTTCCATGTAACCGAAAAGGGCTCCACCGTCCGGACGGAGATCATGGCCGGTATCACCACCTTTATGGCCATGGCCTACATTCTGATGGTCAATGCCGGTATGTTCTCGAACCCCTTTGGCGACGGCACAGACGTGCTGGGCGTCAGCTACGGCGCCATCTATGTGGCCACCGCCATTTCCGCCGTGGTGGGCACCCTGCTCATCGGCCTGCTGTCTAACCTGCCGCTGGCGCAGGCCTCCGGCATGGGCCTCAACGCCTATTTCGTCTACACCGTGTGTGTGGGCCTGGGCCTGAGCTATGCCAACGCCCTGGTGCTGGTGCTGTTCGATGGCATCATCTTCGTGCTGCTGACCGTCACCGGTCTGCGCAAGATCATCTTCGACTCCATTCCCCACGAGGTCAAGGTGGCCATCTCCGCCGGTATCGGCCTGTTCATCGCCTTCATCGGCCTGCAGAACGCCGGCATCGTGGTCAACGACGCCTCCACCTGCGTGAATCTGCACTCCTTCAACGTGTTCACCGGCGAGCAGACCTGGGCCACCATCTTCCCCATGCTCATCACCCTGATCGCCGTGTTCGCCATCGGCGCCATGAGCAAGAAGAAGGTCCGCGGCGCGGTGCTGTGGGGTATTCTGGGCGCTGCCGTGCTGTACTATGCCATCGGCCTGATCACCGTTCCCGGCTTCTATGCCTCCGCCGTGGCTCCCAACCTGACCTCCGACTTCTTCGGCGCTTTCCGCGATTTCGGCACCCAGGCCTTCGCCGCGGTGTTCAAGTCCGGCTTTGACTTCTCTGCCTTCATTGCCGCCAACGGCACCGGCGCTTTCGTGGTGATGCTGCTGACCACGATGCTGGCCTTCTGCATGGTGGATATGTTCGACACCCTGGGCACCCTGTACGGCGCCTGCTCCGCCGGCAATATGCTGGATAAGGACGGCAACGTCCCCAACATGGACCGTGCCATGCTGGCCGACGCCTGCGCCACCTGCGCCGGCGCCGTCTGCGGCACCTCCACCGTCACCACCTTCGTGGAGTCCTCCGCCGGTGTGGCCGAGGGCGGCCGCACGGGTCTGGCCTCCATGGCCACGGCCGTGATGTTCTTCATCGCCATGTTCCTGTCCCCGGTGGCTCAGCTGATCCCCACCTATGCCTGCGCCGCGGCCCTGATCTATGTGGGCGTTCTGATGATGTCCAACGTCCGCAACATCAACTGGGACGATCCCGCCGCCGCCGTCACCGGCTTTGTCACCGTGGCCTTCATGCCCCTGACCTACAACATTTCCTACGGTATTGCCTTCGGCCTGATCTCCTACGTTTTCGTGAAGATCTTCACCGGCAAGATCAAGGATATCAACGTGGGCACCTGGATCATCAGCATCCTGTTCGCCCTGATGTTCTTCCTGACCCGGTAAATCTGACCGCAAAAAAATTCCGGTGCTTCGGCACCGGAATTTTTTTCCAACAGAAAACTCCCTCCGCCAGCGGCAGAGGGAGTTTTCTGTGTGTTTGTTAGGAGAGAGAGAAAATCACATAAGGAATGGTTCCTCTGTACAGGTAAAAGAATACCTTGTAAACATGGCGAAATCATGAAATCCACGTGAACTTTTTGTGAACATCGCAGATTTTCAGAACTTTTTACTCTCCGCCACCGCCAACTGATCGCAGCGGTTGTTTTTCTCGTTGGCAGCGTGGCCCTTGACCCAGTGGTAGCGCACCTCATGCCGGGCGATCAGGGGCAGCAGCTCCTGCCACAGGTCCGCGTTCAGGGCGGGCTTTTTATCACTTTTCACCCAGCCCCGCTTCTGCCAGCCGTATACCCATCCCTTGGACAGGGCATCGATGACGTATTTGGAGTCGGAGTACAGCTCCACCACGCAGGGCTCCTTCAGGCAGGACAGGGCCCGGATGACGCCGGTGAGCTCCATGCGGTTGTTGGTGGTGTCCGCCGCGCCGCCGGACAGCTCCTTTTCCACGCCGTTCCACTCCAGGATGGCCCCCCAGCCCCCGGGGCCGGGGTTGCCGGAGCACGCGCCGTCGGTATAGATCGTAACTGTTTTCATAGAATCATCCTGTTATTCCACCGCGATCACGGTGAGACGGTCTCCGTCCACGGTGAACCGGATGTTGTACCCGGCAAAGGCCAGGCCGTACACCCGCCGGGGGTCCTCCTGATAGCGGGGCCGGGGATCTCCGGCCAGCACGCCCAGAAGCCCCTCCCGGCTGTCCGCCGGGATACGCTCCAGCAGCGACCGGGCGCAGTCCACCGTCAGCGGCGCATGGGCCAGGCCGTCGGTGAATCCTCCGGTGGCCTGGGGATGGCTGTCGGTATAAGCCAGATAGGGCTTGATGTCAAAAATCGGTGTCCCGTCCATCAGGTCCGCCCCCCGCACATGGAGCACCGGGCCCAGCTGCGGGTCCAGCTCCACCCGGTCCAGCTGCACAGAGGACAGGCCCATGGCATTGGGCCGGAAGGGCGACCGGGTGGCAAACACCCCCATACGCCGGTTTCCCCCCAGCCGGGGCGGCCGCACCGTAGGGGACCAGTCCTCCCGGACCGCCTGGGAAAACTGCCAGATCAGCCAGATGTGGGAGAAGTCCTCCAGCCCCCGAACAGCGTCCGGGTTCCGGTACCCCGGCTCAAACACCACACGGCCCCTCAGCTGGGGCACCAGCCCGCTTTGCCGGGGCACGCCGAACTTCTCCGGCAGCTCCGTGCGAATGCGGGCGATGATCTTCATCTCCGTCACCGCTTCCTCCGTCCGGAATCCGTCAGGTGGGCCTTGATATTCTTGGGCAGGCGGCTCATGCGATACAGCTCTCCCGCAACGATCACCACCATGCCCACGGCAATGACCACAATGTTCTGCCACTTCACCGCCGTCAGGAACATAGCGCACAGAACCAGCAGAAGAACCCAGTTCACCCGTGCGTTGGCATACTCAATGTCCCGCAGTTCTTCGCTTTTCAGATAGATCACGCCGTCGTATTCAAACTCATTGGTGCGGCTGGGGTCATGATACAGGGTCTTGGTAAAATACTGCCACCGGGTCAGCGGGGCGTACATTTCCTTCTTCTTCCCCATCAGATCACTCCTTTTCGGTCTCCTGCTCCCGGTCCGTCAGAGCCATGGAAATGACGCGGTCGCCCTCCTCCTTAAAGCGCATGACGATGACGCCCTGGGTGGCGCGGCCGGCAATGCGGATATTCTCCACTGCCGTGCGGATGAGAATGCCTGCCTCCGTCACCAGCAGCAGGTCCTCGGTACCGTCCACCACCTTGATACCCACGATGGGCCCGGTTTTTTCCGTGACCATATAGTTGCGGATGCCCAGGCCGCCCCGGGCGGTGATGCGGTATTCCTCCACCGCTGTGCGCTTGCCGAAGCCACGCTCTGTAATGGACAGCACCGTCTTGCCGGGCTGGGCCAAGGCGGCGCCCACCACATAGTCGCCCTCCCGCAGGCGGATGCCCCGGACGCCTACCGCCGTGCGGCCCATGGCCCGGACGTCGGTCTCGTCGAAGCAGACGGCCTGGCCGTCGTGGGTGGCAATCAGGATACGGTCGCTGCCGTGGGTCTCCTGCACGTTGATGAGTTCGTCCCCCTCGTCCAGGGTCAGGGCCCGGATGCCGTTGTTGCGGAGGTTCTTCAGGGCCGATACCTCCAGCCGCTTCACGGTGCCGTTGCGGGTGGTCATGAACAGGAACAGCCGGTCGTCGCCGGTTTCCCGGAAGTGCAGCATGGCCTGGACCCGCTCGCCGGTCTCCACCTGCAGGATGTTCACGATGTTGGTGCCCTTGGCAGCCTTGCCGCTTTCGGGGATGAGATAGCCCTTCTTCTTATACACCTTGCCGGTGTCGGTAAAGAACAGAATATAGTCGTGGGTGGAGGCGGTGAACACATCCACCACGGTATCCTCCTCCCGGGTGGTGATGCCCTTCTTGCCCATGCCGCCCTTGCTCTGGGCCGCATACTCGCTGACGGGGGTGCGCTTGATGTACCCGTTGGCGGTAAGGGTAAAGACGCACTCCTCCTCCTCGATCAGGTCCTCGATGTCGATCTCGTCCTCCACATCCTGGATCTCCGTCTTGCGGTCGTCGCCATACTTGTCGGAGATGGCCTGCAGCTCCTCCTTCAGGATGGCTTTCACCAGGTTCTCGTCTCCCAGCACCCGCAGGTAATAGGCGATCTTCTCCTCCAGCTCCTGATACTCGTTCTGGAGCTTTTCCCGGTCCAGCCCCTGCAAAGCCTTCAGGCGCATATCCAGAATGGCCTGGGCCTGGACGTCGTCCAGACCAAAGCGCTGCATCAGGTTTTCCTTGGCATTGTCATAGCTGGTGCGGATGATATGGATGACCTCGTCAATGTTGTCCTGGGCAATCAGCAGACCCTCCAGCAGATGGGCCCGCTCCTGAGCCTTCTTCAGGTCGTATCTGGTGCGCCGGACGATGATCTCCTCCTGGAAGGCCAGATACTCGTCGATGATGTGCCGCAGGGACAGGATCTTCGGCTGGGACTGATTCTGGACCAGGGCCAGCATATTGATGGCAAAGGAGCTTTGCAGCTGCGTCTGGGCAAACAGGCGGTTGAGCACCACCTGGGGGTTGGCGTCCCGCTTCAGCTCGATGACGATGCGCATACCGTTGCGGTCTGTCTCATCCTGAATGTTGCTGATGCCCTCCAGACGCTTATCCTCCACCTGGTCGGCCATGTTCTTGATAAGCATCCGCTTGTTCACCTGATACGGCAGTTCCGTGATGATGATGCGGGTGCGGTTATTGCCGAATTCCTCGAATTCGTGGCGGGCACGGACCACCACCCGGCCCCGGCCGGTGGCATAGGCGGCCCGGATTCCGGCCCGGCCCATGATGATGCCCTTGGTGGGGAAGTCGGGACCCTGAACATGCTCCATCAGGTCCGCCAGCGTGGCGTCGGGATTGTCCAGCACGCAGATGCACGCGCCGATGACCTCCCGCAGGTTGTGGGGCGGGATATTGGTGGCCATACCCACGGCGATGCCGGAGGAACCGTTGACCAGCAGATTGGGGAACCGGCAGGGCAGCACCCGGGGTTCCTTGCGGCTTTCGTCGAAGTTGGGGTCCCAGTCCACGGTGTCCTTTTCGATGTCCCGCAGCATTTCGCCTGCGATCTTGGCAAGCCTGGCCTCAGTGTAACGGTAGGCCGCCGGGGGATCGCCATCCACGGAGCCGAAGTTGCCGTGGCCGTCCACCAGCATATAGCGCATGGAGAAATCCTGGGCCAGGCGCACCAGGGCGTCGTACACGGACGCGTCGCCGTGGGGGTGATACCGGCCCAGCACGTCGCCCACGCAGGTGGCGGACTTCTTGAAGGGGCGGTCGGAAGTCAGGTTGTCCTCGTACATGGCGTAGAGAATGCGCCGGTGCACGGGCTTTAGTCCGTCCCGGACGTCGGGCAGGGCCCGGCCCACGATCACGGACATGGCGTATTCAATATAGGATTTTTCCATCTCCGGCACCAGGGACCGCTCCACAATGTGCTGGTCCGGGTACCGCAGCTCCTCAGGGTCGTACTGTGGTTTTTTGCTCATATTTTATTCTCCTTGTGGGGATGGTGAAATTCAAAAAATGAAAGCATTTTTTGAATCAATAGTCCAGATTCACCGCGTATTTGGCGTTTTTCTCAATGAACTCCTTCCGGGGCTCCACCTTTTCGCCCATCAGCACCGTAAACGTGGCGTCGGCGGCCACGGCGTCGTCCAGAGTGATGCGGCGCAGGGTGCGCTTCTCCGGGTCCATGGTGGTCTCCCACAGCTCGTGGGGGTTCATCTCGCCCAGGCCCTTGAAGCGGCTGATGTCAATTTTCACGTTGGGGTTGCCGCTGCGCATTTCGGCGGAGATGGCGTCCCGCTCCTCGTCGGTATAGGCCACCCGCTGCTGCTTGCCCCGGGTTAGCTTATACAGCGGCGGCACGGCGGAGTAGACATACCCCTCCTCGATCAGGGGCCGCATGAACCGGAAGAAGAAGGTCAGCAGCAGCGTCCGGATATGGGCACCGTCCACATCGGCATCGGCCATGATGATAATCTTGTGATACCGCAGCCGGTTCAGGTCCAGCTCATCGCCGATCCCGGCGCCCAGGGCCGTGATCACCGGCTGAAGCTTGTCGTTGCCGTACACCTTGTCCGCCCGGGCCTTTTCCACGTTCAGCATCTTGCCCCACAGAGGCAGGATGGCCTGGAAGCGGGAGTCCCGTCCCTGAGTAGCAGAGCCGCCTGCGGAGTCGCCCTCCACGATATAGATCTCCGTCAGCTCGGGGTTATTTTCGTTGCAGTCCCGCAGCTTGTCGGGCATGGCCGCCCCGCCCAGGGCGGTCTTGCGGCGAATGGATTCCCGGGCCTTTCGGGCAGCCTCCCTGGCTCGGTTGGCGGTCAGGGCCTTGTCCAGGATGGTCCGGGCCACCACCGGGTGCTCCTCCAGATACACGGACAGCTGGTCGGACACCACGTTGTCCACCAGGGTGCGGATGGAGGCGTTGCCCAGCTTGGCCTTGGTCTGGCCCTCGAACTGGGCCTCCGTCAGCTTCACGGAGATCACGGCGGTGATGCCCTCCCGGACGTCCTCGCCGGAGACCTTGTCGCCCTCCTTGATCATGCCGTATTTCATGCCATAGGCGTTCAGCACCCGGGTCAGAGCCGTTTTGAAGCCCGTCTCGTGCATACCGCCCTCGGGGGTGTGGATGTCGTTGGCGAAGGACACCAGGGTCTCGTTATAGCTGTCGTTATACTGCAAGGCCACCTCGGCGGTGCTGTCGCCCTTGGCCCCCGCCAGATAGATGACCTCCTCGTGCAGAGGGGTCTTGTTGCGGTTGAGCCAGGTGACAAACTCCCGGATGCCGCCCTCATAACACATGGAGTCGCTCTGCTCCTGGCCGGGCCGGGCGTCGGTGATGGTGATGCGCAGGCCCGCATTCAGGAAGGCCTGCTCCCGCATGCGAGTGTGCAGGGTCTCATAGTCATACACCAGGGTGTCGAACATCTCCGGGTCCGGCTTGAAGGTAACGGCGGTGCCGGTGCCGGTGGTCTCGCCCAGCACCGTCATCTCCTGGGTGATGCCGCCCCGGGAGAACTTCATCTCGTAAATTCTGCCGTCCTTCTGAACCTGCACCTCCAGCCATTCGGACAGGGCGTTGACCACGGAGGCGCCCACGCCGTGGA
>ERZ772831.3970-NODE-3970-length-9979-cov-23.134019_pt1 | contig 9979 bp, 8 predicted proteins | sample MGYA00580858_ERZ772831 | MGnify/ENA primary metagenome ERZ772831 (study PRJEB29015, sample SAMEA2737694) | human gut metagenome | biome: human gut; feature: human-associated habitat; material: faeces | place: China | collected 2012 ... | reverse complement strand
TTTCAGTAGGGGGAAGACCCCTATTTATGTAAACTATGTTATTGCACATAACACCAAAGGGCGACCCGCTTGATTCTGAGGGAATCGCGGTTACAGTAATATGGAGCACCAAAGCCTCGCCTCATAGGAGAGGTGGCCCGAAGGGCCGGAGAGGTTAACCTCTCAGTCAGCTGCGCTGACAGCTCTCCTAGCAGGAGAGCCGGGCCACTTGTCACCAGCCACGAGCCACTAGCCCCTAGCCACTAGCCACGAACCCGGGTATAATAGAAGCACACACGAGAGGAGGGTGCAACTATGAATATTGCTGAAAATACGGCTGATACGGCACAGCAGGCGGCCCATGTCGTCCAGGCCGATGTCCAGAATCAGGTCACGCAGAGCGTCACGACGCTGGACCAGTTCAAGGAATTTTTGCTCAATCACGGCCCGGATGTCATCTATGCCATTGTCATCTTCATCGTTGGCCGCTACGTGGCCAGAGGGTTCAAGAACTTGGCTGTCCGCATGATGACTCATGCCAATTACGACCATACGGTCATCACCTTTGTCAGCCAGCTGATTTATTATGCCATCATGGCCCTGGTCCTGCTGTCGGCACTGAATAAGGCGGGGATTCCGACGAATTCCTTCCTGGCCGCTTTCGGTGCCTTCGGCCTGGCTGTCGGCCTGGCGTTACAGAACAATCTGTCGAATTTTGCTTCAGGCCTTTTGATCCTGATCTTCAAGCCTTTCAAAGCCGGTGATTGGATTGCCGTCGGCGGCGTAGAAGGCAGCGTCAAAGGGATACAGATGATGAATACGGCCATTACGACCAAGGACAATAAGACCATTTTCATCCCGAATTCTATCATCACGTCGTCCCAGGTAACCAATAGCTCTTACCAGGAAGATCGTTACATTACTTTTTTCTTCGATATCGGTTATCAGAATGACCACCATAAAGCCATTGCCTTGCTGAAACAGGTCTTTCAAGAAGATAAAAGGATCCTCAATGCCGATACCCTGGAAATCGGTATCCGTGAATTTGCAGAGAACTCCGTCCGCATCGCCGCCTTTCCCAGGGTTGCCAAGGCGGATTACTATCCCGTCTACTACGATATCATGTCTAAAGTCAAGGACACCTTCGATGCCAATGGCATCGATATCCCTTATCCCCAGCGCGTCGTTTACGTACAGCGGGAAGGGAAGTAGGGAAAGAGAAGGGGCTGTCGCACGCGCGACAGCCCCTTACTACGTGAAAAAAAGAATAAGGTCTTGAAATAAGAATGACTGCTAGAATGGAACAATATTCTTGCGTTTTTCGTCTAACTGAGGCAATACCTATACTTTAATAGCATTACTGAGCTGTTGATTTATTCCCTTTCTCTATTATATAATAATATCATATTGTTCGGGAATTAATTATTTAATTATTAATAGTTTTTGAGCATATAGTAAGTTCAAAATTGAACAAAGAAAGGGAGAATTTGTATTATGGTATTTTTATTGGCACTGTCACCGATTCTGTGGCTCATCATCTCGCTGGGCTTCTTGAAGATGCAAAGCTTCAAGGCTTGTCCGATTGCACTCATCATTTCTTTTGCTGTCGCCCTGGCTTGGTATCATATGCCTGGCATGGATGCCGCTACGGCTGCTCTGGAAGGCGTGGCCCTGGCATGCTGGCCTATCTTGCTGGTCATCATCGCTGCTATCTTTACGTATAATCTGACGCTGTACACCAAGAGCATGGACATCGTCAAGCACATGTTGACGACGGTCAGCAAGGACCGCCGCGTCCTGGCCCTGCTCATCGGCTGGGGCTTCGGTGCCTTCATGGAAGGCATGGCCGGCTTTGGTACGGCTATCGCTATCCCGGCCTCGATGCTGGTTGCCATGGGTTTCGACCCGATCAAGGCCATCCTGGTCTGCCTGGTCGCTAACTCCGTTCCTACGACGTATGGTTCCATTGGTATTCCGGCCAGCACTTTGGCTAACTTGACAGGTATCGATCCGGTACAGCTGTCGACATACATCAGCTTGCAGCTCTTGCCGCTCAATATCCTTTGCCCGTTCATCATCGTCGCCATCGTCGGCGGATCGCTGAAAGCCCTCAAAGGCGTCTTCATGATCACCCTGCTTTCGGCCCTGGGTCTGGCTGTGCCGGAACTCATCGTTTCGTCTTTTGTCGGCCCGGAACTGGCTGTCATGGGTGCGTCCATTGTCATCATGGCCCTCATCGTCGTCTATTCCCATTTCCGTCCTGTCAATGATCCGGAATATGCCATGGACATCAACCCGGCTCACGTACCGCTCCGCGGCGGTCTGCTGGCTTGCCTGCCCTTCATCTTGATCTTCGTCTTCTTACTGTTGACGTCGAAACTCGTTCCTTTCATCCATGCTCCGCTCATGGCTATTAAATCGTCGGTCCTCATCTATACCGGTCAGGGCGGCGTACCTTATACCTTCATCTGGGTCAATACACCGGGTATCCTCATTCTCCTGGCTGCCTTCATCAGCGGCAAAGCCCAGTCGGCCCGCTTCAGTGAAATGTTCTTCGTCTTGCTGAACACCATCAAAGGCCTCCGCAATACGATCATCACCATCATTGCCGTCATCGCTACGGCGAAAGTCATGGGCTACAGCGGCATGACGTCGGATATCGCCCGCACGGCTGTCGAAGCGACGGGGATGATGTATCCTGCCATTGCGCCGCTCATCGGTTCGGTCGGTACCTTCATCACCGGTTCCGGTACGTCCAGTAACGTCCTCTTCGGGAACCTCCAGACCGATGCTGCTGCAGCTATCAATGCCAATAAAGCCTGGCTGGCTGCTGCCAACTCGGCCGGTACTTGTGCAGGCAAAATGATTTCGCCTCAGAGTATCGCCATCGCCGTCGGCGCCATCTCGCTGACCGGCAAGGATAACGAAATCCTCCAGGCTATTATGAAAGTATATGTACCGTATATCATCCTCTTAGGTGCCATCGTCTACTTCGGACAGGTACTGGTAGGGTAAGAAAAAGGGCTTGTCGCATGACGACAAGCCCTTTTTGAGTTTGAAGTTTGAAGTTGAAAGTTTGATGTAGAGGGGACAAAATTTAAAAGCCATCGCCTCAAACATCATACATCAAACCTCAAACATTTAAGAAAAAGGGACTACACATGACGGCAGAAGAAGCCTTCGTGTGCTAGTCCCTTTTTATCAGTTAACCTCTAGCAACGAGCCACGAACTACTAGTTACAAAACTTCTCTTTACGAACTATTCTATAACGAAAGAATAAGTGCCGTTTTTCACATACTATAACGAATTATCATGCTTGGTTTTTAACAGTACTTTTTGGTCATGGCTATTTTACAGGGGTTTCCTAATTTATGATAAATAGTATCATTTTATTTTTTGGGAATATTTGCTTTGAATGTCATTTATATGGCTATATATAGCTGTTTTCGTGGACAGAAAGGGTACGATTATCTTTTATATAAATAATTATAAATATCAAAATTTATAATTCTAAAGTGGAATGGATTTGTGCATTTTCCATGCATTTTAACTAATTTATCACGATTTATTCATTGACGTTATGGATTTTCCATGATATCATTCTAGTCAGTAATTCACCTTTGGAAAATTTTCACAAAGGCAGTACGACAGAAGCGTCGATACATTCCATTTAGCAGGAGGAAGTTACGGTAATGAGAAAAGTAGAAATCATTACAGCTGAACAAGCAGCTCAGCTCGTAAAAGACAACGACACGATTACGTCTATCGGCTTTGTCAGCAGCGCCCATCCGGAAGCACTGACCAAAGCTTTGGAAAAACGGTTCCTGGACACGAACACCCCGCAGAACTTGACCTACATCTATGCAGGCTCTCAGGGTAAACGCGATGGCCGTGCCGCTGAACATCTGGCACACACAGGCCTTTTGAAACGCGCCATCATCGGTCACTGGCAGACTGTACCGGCTATCGGTAAACTGGCTGTCGAAAACAAGATTGAAGCTTACAACTTCTCGCAGGGCACGTTGGTCCACTGGTTCCGCGCCTTGGCAGGTCATAAGCTCGGCGTCTTCACCGACATCGGTCTGGAAACTTTCCTCGATCCCCGTCAGCTCGGCGGCAAGCTCAATGACGTAACCAAAGAAGACCTCGTCAAACTGATCGAAGTCGATGGTCATGAACAGCTTTTCTACCCGACCTTCCCGGTCAACGTAGCTTTCCTCCGCGGTACGTATGCTGATGAATCCGGCAATATCACCATGGACGAAGAAATCGGGCCTTTCGAAAGCACTTCCGTAGCCCAGGCCGTTCACAACTGTGGCGGTAAAGTCGTCGTCCAGGTCAAAGACGTCGTCGCTCACGGCAGCCTGGATCCGCGCATGGTCAAAATCCCTGGCATCTATGTCGACTATGTTGTCGTAGCTGCTCCGGAAGACCATCAGCAGACTTATGACTGCGAATATGATCCGTCCCTTAGCGGCGAACATCGTGCTCCTGAAGGCGCTGCTGATGAAGCTCTCCCCATGAGCGCTAAGAAAATCATCGGCCGCCGCGGTGCTTTGGAATTGACCGAAAACGCTGTCGTCAACCTCGGCGTCGGCGCTCCGGAATACGTTGCTTCCGTTGCTGGTGAAGAAGGCATCGCTGATACGATTACCTTGACCGTCGAAGGTGGCGCTATCGGTGGTGTACCGCAGGGCGGTGCCCGCTTCGGTTCTTCCCGTAATGCCGATGCCATCATCGACCATACTTACCAGTTCGACTTCTATGATGGCGGCGGCTTGGACATTGCTTACCTCGGCCTGGCCCAGTGCGATGGTTCGGGCAACATCAACGTCAGCAAGTTCGGTACCAACGTTGCCGGCTGCGGCGGTTTCCCCAACATTTCCCAGCAGACGCCGAACGTTTACTTCTGCGGCACCTTCACGGCTGGCGGCTTGAAAATTGCTGTCGAAGACGGCAAAGTCAAGATTCTCCAGGAAGGCAAAGCTAAGAAGTTCATCAAAGCTGTCGACCAGATTACCTTCAACGGTTCTTATGCAGCCCGCAATGGCAAACACGTCCTCTACATCACGGAACGCTGCGTATTCGAACTCACTACAGATGGTTTGAAACTCATCGAAGTCGCACCGGGCATCGATATCGAAAAAGATATCCTCGCTCACATGGACTTCAAACCGATCATCGACAACCCGAAAACGATGGATGCCCGCCTCTTCCAGGACGGCCCGATGGGGTTGAAAAGATGAAACCTATGCGACTCCACCACGTAGGCATTGTCCTGCCGACCTTAGAAAAAGCCCATGAATTCATGCAGAATAATGGACTTGAAATCGACTATGCCGGCTATGTCGATGCTTACCAGGCTGATCTCATTTTCACTAAGTTTGGTGAATTTGCCAGCCCGATTGAAATGATTATCCCGCACTCCGGTGTGCTTACCCAATTCAATGGTGGCCGCGGCGGCATTGCCCACATCGCCTTCGAAGTGGACGATGTCGAAGCTGTCCGCCAGGAAATGGAAGCAGATTGTCCGGGATGCATGTTAGAAAAGAAAGCTGTCCAGGGTACGGACGACATTATCGTCAACTTCCGCCGCCCGACAACCAACCAGGGTATCCTCGTTGAATATGTTCAGACGACAGCACCTATCACCGGCCGCGGCGAAAATCCTTTCGTTAAGAATCTCGGCCCGGAAAAAGGGAAGCTCAACGAAACATGGCATCCCATGCGCCTGCACCATATCGGCATCGTCTTGCCGACCTTGGAAAAGGCCCATGAATTCATCAAGACCAATGGTCTGGAAGTGGATTATTCCGGTTTCGTCGACGCCTACCATGCGGATCTCATTTTCACTAAAAAAGGTGAAAACAGTACGCCTATCGAATTCATTATTCCCCGTGAAGGGGTCCTCAAAGATTTCAATCATGGCAGGGGAGGTATCGCTCATATCGCCTTTGAAGTGGATGATGTCGAAAAGGTACGTCAGATTATGGAAAGCCAGAAGCCTGGTTGCATGCTCGAAAAGAAAGCCGTCCGGGGAACGGACGATATCATCGTCAACTTCCGCCGTCCCAGCACGGACGCCGGCATCCTCGTCGAATATGTCCAGACCGTAGCTCCCATCAATCGCAGCAATCCCAACCCTTTTAATGATTGATTTTTTATAAAGAAAGGTGAAAACTGTGTATACTCTCGGAATCGACGTTGGTTCGTCTTCTTCCAAGGCAGTCATCCTGGAAGATGGCAAGAAAATCGTCGCCCATGCCGTCGTTGAAATCGGCACCGGTTCGACCGGTCCGGAACGCGTCCTGGACGAAGTCTTTAAAGACACCAACTTGAAAATTGAAGACATGGCGAATATCATCGCCACAGGCTATGGCCGTTTCAATGTCGACTGCGCCAAGGGCGAAGTCAGCGAAATCACGTGCCATGCCAAAGGGGCCCTCTTTGAATGCCCCGGTACGACGACCATCCTCGATATCGGCGGTCAGGACGTCAAGTCCATCAAATTGAATGGCCAGGGTCTGGTCATGCAGTTTGCCATGAATGACAAATGCGCCGCTGGTACGGGTCGTTTCCTCGACGTCATGTCGAAAGTATTGGAAATCCCCATGTCTGAAATGGGGGACTGGTACTTCAAATCGAAGCATCCCGCTGCCGTCAGCAGTACCTGCACGGTTTTTGCTGAATCGGAAGTCATTTCCCTTCTTTCCAAGAATGTCCCGAAAGAAGATATCGTAGCCGGTGTCCATCAGTCCATCGCCGCTAAGGCCTGCGCCCTCGTGCGCCGCGTCGGTGTCGGTGAAGACCTGACCATGACCGGCGGTGGCTCCCGCGATCCCGGCGTCGTCGATGCCGTATCGAAAGAATTAGGTATCCCTGTCAGAGTCGCTCTGCATCCCCAAGCTGTGGGTGCCCTCGGAGCTGCTTTGATTGCTTATGATAAAATCAAGAAATAAGTCAAAGGAGAGAACAAAATCATGAGTGAAGAAAAAACAGTAGATATTGAAAGCATGAGCTCCAAGGAAGCCCTTGGTTACTTCTTGCCGAAAGTCGATGAAGACGCACGTAAAGCGAAAAAAGAAGGCCGCCTCGTTTGCTGGTCCGCTTCTGTCGCTCCTCCGGAATTTTGCACGGCTATGGACATCGCCATCGTCTATCCGGAAACACATGCAGCTGGTATCGGTGCCCGTCACGGTGCTCCGGCAATGCTCGAAGTTGCTGAAAACAAAGGTTACAACCAGGACATCTGTTCCTACTGCCGCGTCAACATGGGCTACATGGAACTCCTCAAACAGCAGGCTCTGACAGGCGAAACGCCGGAAGCTCTCAAGAACTCCCCGGCTTCTCCGATTCCCCTTCCGGATGTTGTCCTCACTTGCAACAACATCTGCAATACCTTGCTCAAATGGTATGAAAACTTGGCTAAAGAATTGAACGTACCTCTCATCAACATCGACGTACCGTTCAACCATGAATTCCCTGTAACGAAACACGCTAAACAGTACATCGTCGGCGAATTTAAACACGCTATCAAACAGCTCGAAGACCTCTGCGGCCGTCCCTTCGACTATGACAAATTCTTCGAAGTACAGAAACAGACACAGCGCTCCATCGCTGCTTGGAACAAAATCGCTACGTACTTCCAGTACAAACCGTCGCCGCTCAACGGTTTCGACCTCTTCAACTACATGGGCCTCGCCGTTGCTGCTCGTTCCTTGAACTACTCCGAAATCACGTTCAACAAATTCCTCAAAGAATTGGACGAAAAAGTAGCTAACAAAAAATGGGCTTTCGGTGACAACGAAAAATCCCGTGTTACCTGGGAAGGTATCGCTGTCTGGATCGCTCTCGGCCACACCTTCAAAGAACTCAAAGGTCAGGGCGCTCTCATGACTGGTTCCGCTTATCCTGGCATGTGGGACGTTTCCTACGAACCGGGCGACCTCGAATCCATGGCAGAAGCTTATTCCCGTACATACATCAACTGCTGCCTCGAACAGCGCGGTGCTGTTCTTGAAAAAGTTGTCCGCGATGGCAAATGCGATGGCTTGATCATGCACCAGAACCGTTCCTGCAAGAACATGAGCCTCCTCAACAACGAAGGCGGCCAGCGCATCCAGAAGAACCTCGGCGTACCGTACGTCATCTTCGACGGCGACCAGACCGATGCTCGTAACTTCTCGGAAGCACAGTTCGATACCCGCGTAGAAGCTTTGGCAGAAATGATGGCAGACAAAAAAGCCAATGAAGGAGGAAACCACTAATGAGCCAGATCGACGAACTTATCAGCAAATTACAGGAAGTATCCAACCATCCCCAGAAGACGGTTTTGAATTATAAAAAACAGGGTAAAGGCCTCGTAGGCATGATGCCCTACTACGCTCCGGAAGAAATCGTATATGCTGCAGGCTACCTCCCGGTAGGCATGTTCGGTTCCCAGAACCCGCAGATCTCCGCAGCTCGTACGTACCTTCCTCCGTTCGCTTGCTCCTTGATGCAGGCTGACATGGAACTCCAGCTCAACGGCACCTATGACTGCCTCGACGCTGTTATCTTCTCCGTTCCTTGCGACACTCTCCGCTGCATGAGCCAGAAATGGCACGGCAAAGCTCCGGTCATCGTCTTCACACAGCCGCAGAACCGTAAGATCCGCCCGGCTGTCGATTTCCTCAAAGCTGAATACGAACATGTCCGCACGGAATTGGAACGTATCCTCAACGTAAAAATCTCCGACCTGGCTATCCAGGAAGCTATCAAAGTATATAACGAAAACCGTCAGGTTATGCGTGAATTCTGCGACGTAGCTGCTCAGTACCCGCAGATTTTCACTCCGGTAAAACGTCATGACGTCATCAAAGCCCGCTGGTTCATGGACAAAGCTGAACACACCGCTTTGGTCCGCGAACTCATCGACGCTGTCAAGAAAGAACCGGTACAGCCGTGGAATGGCAAAAAAGTCATCCTCTCCGGTATCATGGCAGAACCGGATGAATTCCTCAACATCTTCAGCGAATTCAACATCGCTGTCGTCGCTGACGACCTCGCTCAGGAATCCCGCCAGTTCCGTACAGACGTACCGTCCGGCATTGATCCTCTCGAACAGCTCGCTCAGCAGTGGCAGGACTTCGATGGCTGCCCGCTCGCTTTGAACGAAGACAAACCGCGTGGCCAGATGCTCATCGACATGACCAAGAAATACAATGCTGACGCTGTCGTCATCTGCATGATGCGTTTCTGCGATCCGGAAGAATTCGACTATCCGATTTACAAACCGGAATTCGAAGCTGCTGGCGTTCGTTACACGGTTCTCGACCTCGACATCGAATCTCCGTCCCTCGAACAGCTCCGCACCCGTATCCAGGCTTTCTCGGAAATTCTCTAAGCATTGCCTGAACCATCAAACATCTGGGCGGGACTCCGAAAGGTGCCTGCTACATGATACATTGCCTGTTTTCAGGCAGACAGATTTGCAGCTTGCGGCCCCCATTGTACGGGCTGCAAGCTGTCAATGATGCTTTAAAGACGGCTCTGCCGTTTTTAAATAAAAACATAAAACCATATATAATCTTTTAGGAGGAAACTCAATCATGGAATTCAAACTTTCTGAATTACAGCAAGATATCGCAAATCTCGCAAAAGATTTCGCAGAAAAAAAATTAGCTCCCACTGTCAAAGAACGTGACGAAAAAGAAGTTTTCGATCGTGCTATCCTTGACGAAATGGGTACTCTCGGCCTTCTCGGTATTCCCTGGGAAGAAGAAAACGGCGGCGTAGGCGCTGACTTCCTCAGCCTCGCAGTTGCTTGCGAAGAAGTAGCTAAAGTTGACCCCTCCATCGCTCTCAGCTTTGAAGTACACACCATGCTCTGCTCCTGGCCGATTTGGAAATTTGGCACAGCTGAACAGAAAGCTAAATTCCTCAAACCCCTCGCAGAAGGCACAAAACTCGGCGCTTTCGGCCTCACGGAACCGAACGCTGGTACCGACGCTTTGAACG
>ERZ772831.3968-NODE-3968-length-9985-cov-2.851057_pt1 | contig 9985 bp, 8 predicted proteins | sample MGYA00580858_ERZ772831 | MGnify/ENA primary metagenome ERZ772831 (study PRJEB29015, sample SAMEA2737694) | human gut metagenome | biome: human gut; feature: human-associated habitat; material: faeces | place: China | collected 2012 ... | reverse complement strand
AATTAATAAATTAAATATATACTATAGAAAATAAAATACACACACATCGTATGTTGAGGTTTATAAAATAATACAAAAACGTATATTTCAATACATTATATGTTGGGGTTTAAATATAATAATATCACATTTAAGTATGTAGCTAATATTATATACGAGTTTATCATTAATTAACAACAAGAATTTAAAATTTTTAAAAGTTTTTCTGAAAACATATTGCAATTTTATTTATAAAGCAGTAGTATAATTAATACAAAAACGTATTGAAACGAAAAGAGGTGATACAATGAATATTAAAGTATATGAATTGAAAATTAAATTATATACGCTTAAAGATATACCAGTTGACGATATGTTATCAATAGAATCAGATTACATAGACTCAGCACTGGCATTGAGTGATGAGTGGCTGACATACCACGAGAACACAGGATATAAGATGTATACCTATAATGGCTTATATCCTCTTGAGCGTTCTGGTATATATAAGAAAGACAGCATATACACGATGACAATAAGAACAGTTAAATATGAACTGGCATCTTATATGTCCAAGGTGCTTGCTAATCATTATACAGAAACATTAAAAGGTTTGACAGTTGAGAAAAGAATTATCCCAAAGAGATTTATTGAGGAGATATATACCCTGACACCGGCGATCCAGAAGAATGATACTGGCTACTGGAAGGATAATTACTCAGTAGAGCAGTATGAGCAGAGACTTTTTATAAATGCTGTTAAAAAATATAATGCATTTACTAATAGTAAGCTAAATGAAGATTTTGATTTATATACATCAATACAGTTCCTTAATAAGAAGCCGGTGAAGTTTAGGTATAAAGGCATTACACTTCTTGGTGATAAGTTTGACCTTAAGATAGCCGATAATAAAAATGCTCAGGAATTAGCATATTTTCTGATTGGAACAGGGATCTGCGAAATGAATTCCAGAGGAGCTGGATATTGTAATTATAAATATATATAATTGCGTATCATTTATAGTTATATATTTATATTACAAAATATTAAGATGATGGAGGTGGATATGTTTGTTAAAAGATTGTATTGAAATATTTGCTATGGAACTTGAAAAGACCGAAGAACAATTTGGAAATCGTGAGAAATTTATATTAGATAGCTATATTCCGGCAGATGGTGATTATATTGTTGTGCAGAAGGATGGAACGTTAAAGAGCAGGTCATTTAAGCTTGATAAGAAGACAAGAACATTAAACGGTATAATAAGCGGTAGTCAATTAGATGATGACATTAAGTTTTATGATTACCATAGCAGACTGGTAAGTATGGACAAGCCACAGGATCCGAAAAAAGTAATACATTCCAATAGTTATTTGTCGTTCTGGGTGAAGCAGGATAGTCTGGATAATGGAAAGCTTGATATGCAGGCGATTGACAGATATTATGATGTATTAAAAAATCCAAGAGCAAAGTATAAGAATGTTCAGGATGCGAAAATGTATGATTATATAGCTGAAAAGGTAGGCGATGTTAATCAGGAAAAGCTGGAATATTCAAGAAACTGGATAAAACAGAATATATTTAAACTTAAAGATATGGGGATAGAGTTAACAGGCAAGAATTATCTTAAGATATTTTTTGAAGATGATAAAGAACTGTATGTTAGGGAAGAACAACGTTATCTTATGACTAAAATTTATAATAAGAATGATTATAATATCGAAATTGATGGGCAGATACTAGGTCTTCCTAATGATAATCTTGCATTGAACTCAAAGAAACCATATATGGAACACAAGACACGAAAGAAAACAGTTCCATACTTGCTGTCTCCCCAAAGTGCAGCTGTTCAGAGAATGTTTTTTGATTATCTTATGAACGAAGCTAATAAAGGTAATACCAATTTATTTTTTGATAATTCAGTTCTTCATAGCAAGTATAACAAAAGTGGAATTACAGCTTTGAAAAATGGAGAATTTATTGAAGGGGATTTCTCAGGGTTCTTTTTACAAATTCAAAAAGGTAAGGAAATAGCGATAGAACATCAGGATACTATAGTTGATTACAAGTATAATCTTTATAAGCCATTTATATATTCTAATGTTTTGGAAGATGATGTTACAGATGAACAATATAGGAAATATGGTAATAAGAAAGAATTGCTTGCTGTAATCAACGAAGTATTATTTTCTAAGTGGTTGTCTGGCAATTTCTTTTCAGATGAAGATAAAATAAATGCAGATGTTGTTTTGAAGAGAAATATATTATTATCAAGAGATGCTATATTTGCGTGGCTCTATAAGGGGCAGAGTAAAGGTATACAAAGAGTTCTGCATTTAGTAAGTATGAATATTATTATGAGTTCAATTACTAATGGTTATATTGGAAAAGCGGTTAAGCAGTTTAATCTGATGAAATCATTAGATATGTATTTGGGAGGGAATGATATGAAAGACAGATATATTGATATAAGAAATAGTCTTAGCAGAAAGATTAATGAGGATGGATATAGTCAGATAGAAAGTGAAAGCGAATATTATTATGCTGTTGGTCAGCTTGTAAGGTATTACATTTCATTAAGTAAATCAAAAGATAAAAATCATTCGTTAGCCAATCCATTTTTTAATGCTTCCAATGATAGTGTAATAAAAAATAGACTGGAACAATTTTTCAAAAAATATGATTATGCAATAAAAGATAATTATAAAAGATTTGATAAGCTGTATACAATGATTATTTCTGCTGTACCAGATGGAAAAGTTAGAAGTGAAGATATAATAGCAGGATATATAAGTAATAATCTTATATACGAGTCAAACAAGTCAGAGGAGAATAATTAGTGTGAAAATATTTTTCATACGCAGAATTTGTGTCGTAGTGCACTGGGCACAAACTTGTTATGGATAAAAAATGTGCACAGAAATGAGGATTAATATGGATAAGAGAGTATATGGAGTTATAGGAATTTCTTCAATTATGGCTAATTGGAACGCAGATTTTACAGGATATCCAAAGAGTATGCAGAATGGAGATGTGTACGGAAGTGATAAAGCTTTAAAGTATCCTATGAAGAAAATGTGGAACGATGAGGGAAAGAAAGTATTATATATTAAGTCTATGAAATTTTCCAAGGATGGAGCACTTGTACCGAATTCATTAAAAGAGCGTTATGAACAATTATTCAATGTTGAAGACTTGAAAGAGTGTAATGATTCGAAAGAGGTTCTTACCAATCTTATGTCTGCTGTAGATGTTAAGAATTTTGGAGCAACATTTGCAGAGGCAAAGAATAACTTTTCGATAACAGGAGCAGTTCAGTTTGGACAAGGCTTTAATAAATATAAGGAAACCAATGCAGAAGAGCAGCAGATACTTTCTCCATTCAGAGATGCAAGTAAAGATAGCGAGAAAAATGAAGAGGCAAAGAATTCAACATTAGGAACAAAAATTACAAGCGATGAAGCACATTATTTTTATCCATTTGTAATTAATCCACTTGCATATAAGGAACTGGTAAGTCTTGGAGTTACAGACGGATATACAGAGGAAGATTATGAGAACTTTAAAAGAACTGCTTTAGTAAGTGCAACAGCTTATGCAACTAATGCTAAAGAAGGCTGCGAGAATGAATTCGCAATATTTGTAGAAACACAGATAGATACATATCTTCCTAACTTATCTGAGTACATAAGCTTTGAAAAAGGTGATAAGCTTAATACAATAGATATAAGTGGAGTTGCCGAAATACTTAATAATATCGGAGATAGAATAAAGGACGTTGAAGTTTACTTTAATCCACATACAACTAAGCTTGTATCTGGAATTAAAGGGGAGAAGCTTTATGACATTATTACACAAAAAGAGGTGTAATATATGGAGGCTGTTAAATTTACATTAAGTGGCAGAAATGCCTTTTTTAAGAAACCGGAAGTTAATGCCTATTATTATTTTACGTATAGTCATATACATAAGGTTGCTCTGTTAGGAATATTTGGTGCAATATTAGGGTATGGTGGATACGCACAGAAAGAATGGAAAAAGGAAAAGAAGGGGCAGTCTATAGAAGTTGATTATCCTGAATTCTATGAAAAATTAAGACATATAAAAGTGTCAGTTGTGCCTAAAAATGAACGTGGATATATACCGAAGAAGGTTCAGATATTTAATAATTCAGTAGGTTATGCAAGTGCTGAACAGGGTGGTAATCTTATTATAAAAGAGCAATGGTTAGAAAATCCAGTGTGGGATATATATGTACTTATTGATTGTGAAGAAGCCGAAAATCTGGCTGAATTTTTACAACAAGGAAAGTGTGTTTATTTTCCTTATCTTGGTAAAAACGATCATCCAGCAGATATTACAAATGTAGAAAAAGTTGTTGTTGAGGATACAATATTAAAAGAAACATTTATATCTAGTATGTTTTTAAAGGAAACAGGCAGTTTAATTATGCCTGATGATGAAGATGATATAGAAGTGTTTAAATATGCTGAAAAATTGCCAGTTGCTCTTAATGGATACACTAACCTATATGAATATGCAGACTTCTGTTATACTAATATGTTAGTGGATATAAATAATGACAAGTTATATAAGCTTTATAAAACAGAAGATAAGGTTTTGGAGTTTTACTAATAATTATATTAATGATGTCACATCAGGCAATAGGAATTTATTATAAGTTCATTTTGTCTGGTGTGGCATTTTTAATTAATTATGTAAGTGAGAGAAAGGGAAAACATAGACAAGTATGAGTAAAGAATGTGATCGGAAAATGTTGTTTAATATAAAAAGTTTAATGCTGCCGTTAGACAGTATTACAGAATTTGGTGACGAATGTTATGCACATCTATCAGAAGATGGAAATCAAAAAGAAACTTTAACAGAGCACACAAGGCGTTGTCAGAAGTATTGGTTTAATATTGTTGAAGCTAAACATATTGAAACAGTATTTATAAAGTTTGAGCAGTTGTATATGGGTGATATTACCAATGAAGCCAGATATATATTTGAGTTGATGTCGGTTAATGTTGTAACTTTACACGATATTGGAAAGATAAATCCTTTATTTCAAAAGCTGAAAATGAAGAATAACTGGAAAAGGGAATATGCACCTGAAAGTATATCGAGCAGACATTCTATTGTATCGGCAATTTTTTATCTTGATTATTTTCTGGATATTATTAATACAGCCAAAGGTGATGGAAGAATTAACAGGAATGAGTCTGATGTGCTGAAAGACTTTGCATATATTCATTCTTATATTATTTCAAGGCATCATAGTGATGTGAATAGTTTGGAATATTTTTTTGATGGATTAACCGGTAAAAATAAGCAAAATGATAATTCAGGAGAAGATGCATATAAATGGTATGAAATGTTTAAGCAGGAATTATATGAAGAACCGGTTGTAAAGCTTAGAAAATATGATGAATGGCTTGATAGAATGGTATATCAAAGTAATGAAAAGAATATTTATTTGTATGCGTGGACAAGGCTTTTGTATTCTTTATTAGTGGCAGCAGATTATTATGCAACATCTGAATTTATGAGTGGATATGAAAATAATGATTATGGAAATGTTAATAATATCGATAACATAATAAATGAATATGAAAATAATGACGTACAGAAAAGTATACTTAATTATGAGAAGAATATTAAAAGATTAGATGAAGAACAGTTTGCTAAAGTAAATAAAGACACGGTTATTGGAAATATTAAGGGGATAAATGTACTGCGGACAGAAATGTTTCTTGAAACAGAAAATAATCTGAAAAACAATATAGACAGTAAAATATTTTACCTTGAAGCTCCAACTGGAAGTGGAAAGAGTAATATCGCATTTAATTTAAGTTTTCAATTATTGAAAAAATCGGACTATTGCAGAAAGATTTTTTACGTATATCCATTTAATACTTTAGTCGAACAGAATATGAATTCTATGGAGAAAATATTTGGACAAAATGAGGTTATTATGTCAAATATAGCTGTAGTAAACTCAATTACTCCATATAAAGTAAAGAATAGTTCAAATGCAAATCGATATGAGGATGAGAAATATGCTATAGAAAATTATCAAAAAATATTATTGGACAGACAGTTTTTAAATTATCCTATAGTGCTATCAACTCATATTACATTATTTGATACAATGTTTGGCAGGTCTAAGGATAGTACATTTGGCTTTCATCAGTTGTGTCATTCAGTTATTGTTTTAGATGAAATTCAAAGCTATAACAATAACAAATGGGGAGCAATGATAAATTTTCTAAAGGCATATGCACAGTTATTAGATATAAAAATAATTATAATGTCAGCAACTCTGCCTAATCTTGAACTTCTTACCAGTAATAATGCCAAAGCTGTCAGATTAATAAATAACAGAGAAAAATATTTTAATCACAGAATGTTTGCCAATAGGGTGAAAGTTAATTATGAACTTCTTAACAGAAAAATAGGAATTGCTGAGCTGGAAGAACACATTTTGCAACATAAAAATAAGAGAATACTTATAGAATTTATAAGAAAATCAAGTGCAGAAGAATTTTATGCACATATAAGTGAAAGTGCAGAATGTCCAGTCAGGTTAATAACAGGCGATAGCAGCATACAGGAACGTAAAGATATAATTGCTGACATTGAAAATATGCAGGAAGTCATTCTTGTTGCAACACAGGTTATTGAAGCAGGTGTAGATATAGATATGGACATAGGATATAAAGATATATCAAGACTTGACAGCGAGGAACAGTTTATAGGGCGAATTAATAGGTCGTGCAGGAAAGATGGAGTTGTATATTTCTTTAATATGGACGATGCTAAAGGAATATACAGGCAAGATGTCCGCGTGGATACTGATAATACTTTAATGAATGAGGAAATAAGAGAAGTACTTAATTCTAAAGATTTTTATGATTATTATGAAAAATATGTAATACCAGTTTTAAAAAATGCCCAGGGACAATGTAACGATAATAATATAGATGAATTTATCAGAAAAGAAGTAGGAAAGCTGGATTTTAATAAAGTTGCAGATAAAATGAAACTCATAGATGATAACAGACAGATGTATTCGATATATTTTTCAAGAAATATTATTGATAAAAATAATCCTGAGAATGTTATAGAGGGTAAAAAGATATGGAAAGAGTATAAAGAACTTTTGCAGGATAATCATATGTCTTATCAGGAAAAGACCGTTAAACTACATAATATCAGAAGTAAAATGAATATGTTTATGTATCAGTTTAAAATAGAATTATACAATGAAAATGATAAACCAGTTATTGAACATCTGGAGTGGGATGAGCAGATAGGAGATATTTTTTATATTGAAAATGGCGAAGATTATTATGATGAAAATGGAGTGTTAAATAAAGATTTATTTAGGGATAATGAAGATTTATTCATATAAGGAGGTAGTGAAAAATTAGATTAATATCTGATTTTTTATATGTATGATTTGTGGCTGCATACACTTGACACAAATTCAATAGGCGAAAAAAACGTGCGTAGAAAGGAGGTTTAGTATGCAGGTTAATGGTACATTGATTAATTATTATTTTCATTGCAAAAGACAATGCTACCTGCACGGCAACAGGTTAAATCTGGAAGATAATAGTGAGCAGGTTAAGATAGGAAAAGCAATTCACGAAGAAAAAGCGGCAGATAAAAGTAATTCAGAGATTGCAATAGACAATATAAGGCTTGATAAGCTTACAAGAGAATATCTTACAGAAGTAAAAAAGTCGGATGCAGATGTAGAAGCAGCAAAATGGCAACTATTGTATTATTTAAAAGTATTAAAAAATAAGGGAATAGTAAGAAAAGGAAAACTTGAGTTTGTAGAAAAGAATAAAAGCGATAAGAAAGTTATGATTCTTGAATTAACAGAAGAACTGGAAAATGAACTTGATGGATATGTTAATGAAATACAGGAGTTAATTGCAAGTGATAAGCCACCAGAAATACTTAACAGCAGCATGTGTAAAAAATGTGCATATTATGAATATTGTTATATCTGATGCAATAGGAAAGGCATGTTATGGGAAGTACAAGATATATAATGTCAATGGGAGAATTAACAAGAAAAGATAATTCATTATGTTTTCGCAAGAATGGCAAGAATGTGTATATTCCAGTAGAAAATACGAAGGAAATATTTTGTTTTAATGAGGTTAGTATTAATACAAAGCTGTTGGACTTTTTGTCACAAAATAATATTATAGTTCATTTCTTTAATTACTATGGAGGATATAGCGGTACATATTATCCGAGAGACCATTATCTTAGTGGAAAGCTTTTGGTAAAGCAGGTTGGTAAATATAACGATGACAGAATGAGTATTGCCAGACCAATAGTAAGGGGTATTGGACTTAATATTTATGAACTTCTTTATCATTATTATAAGCACGATAAAAAAGATGTTAAGGAAACAATAGACTGGATAAAAAGTGATTTTTTAAAATCAGTTGAACAGGCAGAAGATGTGAAGGAGTTGATGGCATATGAGGGTGAAGTGTGGATGCGTTTTTATGATAATTTCAGATATTTTCTGCCAGATGATTTTGTAATGAATAAGAGGGTAAAAAGACCACCGGATAATCCAATTAATGCCTTGATTTCTTTTGGAAATACATTGTTGTATACGAAAACTATTTCAGCAATATATCAGACACATTTAGACCAGAGAATAAGTTTTCTGCATGAGCCGTCTGAAGGAAGATTTTCACTAAGTCTTGATATTAGTGAGGTATTCAAGCCTGTTATTGTCTATAGAACTATATTTGATTTGGTTAATAATAGAAAATTACAGGTTGAAAAGCATTTTGATAAAAATGTTAATTACTGCATTTTAAATGAAGATGGAAGAAAAATATTTGTGCAGGCTTTTGAAGACAGAATGGAAAGTGTATTTACACATCCGGTACTAAAAAGAAAAGTATCGTACAGAACAGCATTAAAGCTGGATTGTTATAAACTAATTAAAAGTATTTTGGAAGGAAAAGATTTTGTTCCATTTTCACTGAAAGAAGGTATGTAATGAAGAAAGAATTGAATTATAATTATGCATTTTTATTTTATGATGTTGGCGAAAAAAGAGTGCCGAAAGTATTTAAGATATGTAAAAAATATTTAGCACATTATCAAAAGTCAGTATTCAGAGGTGATATGACACCATCGAGGTTTATATCACTGAGGGCAGAATTAAAAAAGGTTATAAATGAGGATGAGGATTTTATCTGTATTGTCAAGCTTAAGAATGACAGTGTGTTTGGGGAAGAAGTGTTAGGAAATGGTGGTGAGCCAACAGGAGAAGATTTGATGATATAATAATTAAATAAATTACCATCCGGTTTATTGTGCAGATATTAACAAAGCTCGTAAATATGGGGCTTAAGACAATAATAAAGAAAAATTTTAAATAATTATTGAATTGTCTGGTAAAATTCATGAGAATGTACTAATATAGTGGGTATAGTGGAATTGGCTGTAAAATAGATGGCTTAAAATCGTTGGTTGAATAGTAACATTAGATGTATTGAAATCTAATTAAGCGTGCTATAATATACTTGCGTGAAAAGGTTGAATAGTAACATTAGATGTATTGAAATTGATTCTTTTATATGCAATAACTGTATTAGTTATGTTGAATAGTAACATTAGATGTATTGAAATTATGTTCCTGCACCCGTATTCGCATACACCTGAGCGTTGAATAGTAACATTAGATGTATTGAAATAGCCATCTGCCCTTGGCATTTGCATTGCCTTCGTGTGTTGAATAGTAACATTAGATGTATTGAAATCACAAATGGTATTAACATAAGCAACAAACACACAGTTGAATAGTAACATTTGATATAGTGAAATAAGCTAGGAGATAAGCATAGCGGCACGCCAATGTCACTAAGTTAACCTAAATTATTCACGGCAATGCCGTGAAAGTATGCCTATGGCCTGTACTGCCCCCTGGAGGGGGCGGCCTCGGCCTTTGCCCGGC
>ERZ772831.3962-NODE-3962-length-9991-cov-15.243257_pt1 | contig 9991 bp, 10 predicted proteins | sample MGYA00580858_ERZ772831 | MGnify/ENA primary metagenome ERZ772831 (study PRJEB29015, sample SAMEA2737694) | human gut metagenome | biome: human gut; feature: human-associated habitat; material: faeces | place: China | collected 2012 ... | reverse complement strand
TCAGTCATGCTCAGAAAATCACAAAACTGTATCAGGAACATGGCGTGAAAGCCATAGCTATAAACTCGAAGACACCTGCCACGGAAAGACAACAAGACATTGAAGCCTTCAAGAAAGGTGACATCCAAGTACTCGTGAATGTGGACATCTTCTCGGAGGGATTTGACTGCCCGGATGTGGAGTTTGTACAGTTGGCACGACCTACATTGTCACTTGCCAAGTATCTACAGATGGTGGGACGAGGATTGCGAGTAGCTAAAGGAAAGAAGAACTGCGTGATTATAGATAACGTGGGACTATATCGGGTATTTGGGTTGCCATCGCAAGTATGGAACTGGAAGGCTACATTTGAAGGAAGATTGAGATACAGCAGGAAGAAGGAGACTCCGAAAGAAAGAGATTTCTTCTTGATGTACGGAAAGCAAGAAACTATGCCTGTTGGTCAAGACTCTGAAATGATGATGGTGATGAGCCATGAGGAACTGATGCAGTCGCTAAAGTATCGGGAGTTTGTTGATTGCAATGATGATTTTGCCATCGTCAAGTTGAATGATGGAAAGATGACGGTGGTAAACCGGCAAGGCGAACAGGTGATAGAACCAGGCAACTATTATGACATGAAGTTCTTGCAAGGTAATATCTTATCCTATCGACCTCGCAGAAAGACTGTATGTTACTACGACCTCTTGGCGAGAGTTGTCATAGACGAGGACATTCATGCGAAAGATGCTCCCGAGGTAATCACCATCAATAAATGGGAGTTCGTCGAATATAATGGTCTCTTCAGATCTCGTACCTACGAGTACTTTGCTTTACCTTTTCGCCCTTCCCAATATGACCTATGGAATTATGGATATTATTTGATCTACAACTTTCAACGCTCTACAGCCAGTGGTTGTCAGGAATGGATATATAAAGAGGAGGATGGCGGCTCTATGCGTATGTATAAAGAAAACAGTGAAAAGGTTTGTTTTTTACGTGGCGACCATACTCATGTATATTGGCTGTGCGCCGACCTATACGACAATGGCATAGTGGTCATGGACAGCCATGAGGATTATTACTACGTTGACTCCAACTTGAAAAAGACCTATATAGGTTGCAATCAACCCAAAACAGAAAGCGAGAATTTGATGGTTGCGATGCCTCGGCTTGGCAAGCATGTTTATGTATGACATGGAAATGCAGCGCAGGAAAAAGCAAGAGGAACAGGAGTTATTGCTGATGCAAGAGAAGTCGGAGGCAGGACATGTGGAATTGTATCAAGCAGGAAAGAAATGGGGCGTGAAGGTAGATGGCAAAGTTATCGTGCCACCTCTCTACCACCGTATAGCGCAACCAGTCGGTGCTTATTGCGCCTTTGAACAGATACCCCAACATTGGGGCGTTATGACATTAAAAGGAAAAGTGATTGTTGATGCCAAATATGAGAAGGTGGAGATTCGTGACAATGGAATCGCCGTGGTAACAGGTATCACGGGTAAAACACAGACAATCAATCTGAAATGAAGAAGATAAAGCTTTTTGATTATCAGGAGGACATGGTGAAGAGAGTGCAAGAAGCTTTCAAGCATCATGATGCTGTCATGGTACAAATGCCGACTGGAACGGGAAAGACGTATCTGCTTGCCGCCCTCGTAGGTTTGTTCCTGAAAGAGGAAGTGTGGGTGGTAGCCCATCGTCGTGAACTCGTTTCACAAATCAAGGACACCTTGGAAAAATTCTTCTCTTCCCTAAAAACCACCTCCATCAAAGTGACATCGATACAATGGCTGTCGAGACACTATGGAGAGATGGAAGAGAAGCCGGGGTTGATAGTGATAGACGAGGCACACCATGCTTTGGCGGAGACTTATGCAGAGGTGATGAATGCCTATCCGAAGGCGAAGAAGTTGGGACTGACGGCTACGCCCTATCGCTTGAACGGCAAGGGATTCACGGATTTGTTTGATACCCTGCTGTGTTCATGGAGCATGGAGAAGTTTATTGCCGAAGGACGGTTGAGCCTTTATGACTACTACTCCATCAAGCCAGACAGTGCTGACCAGCTGCTGATAGACTCGTTGCAGAAGCGAGGTGCTGATGGTGACTATCAGCAAAAGGAACTGAACGAGGTGATGGATGTGAAGCCATCACTCGAAAGACTATGCCTTACTATCAAGGAGTATGTGCCTGGAAAGAAAGGTATCGTCTATGCTATTAGTATTCAACATGCTGAGCATATTGCGGAGTTCTATCGGGAGAATGGCATCAAGGCTGTGGCGATTTCGAGCAAGACACCGCTTGCTGAACGACAAGAACTTATTGAAAGATTCAAATCTTCCTCGCTCTCCTCTTCCCTAAATTCCGCTTCTGATGATATAGAGGTCTTGGTGAGTGTGGATTTGTTCTCAGAGGGCTTCAATTGTCCTGATGTGGAGTTCATCCAATTGGCAAGGCCTACGCTGTCATTGGCTAAGTATATGCAGATGGTAGGACGTGGACTGCGAGTGGCTGAGGGTAAGGAATTCTGCGTGATACTGGACAACGTGGGACTGTATAAGCGGTTTTGATTGCCATCTGTGGATAGAGATTGGCAGAGCATGTTTGAAGGACGTACTTCACTGGAGGACATTCTGCAAGAGGCGTGCATGCAGGTCTATAATCACAACTGCAGGATGGACTTGATGATGGATGGTGATGAGGAAATGATGAAAATTATCAACCATGAGCGCCAACAGCAGATGATCATGGACACCTATGGCTATCAGATTGTAGAAGACGAAAAAGGACTGAAAGGCATCAAGGATAAGGATGGCAAGATGATATTGGAATGCCAATACAAGAAGATAGAAGTGACCAACGATGGCTTTGCCTATTGCTACATAAGAAAGAAAGTAGGTAGGAAGGAATGGATTGACTTGCGGAACAGGTTGTGGTTTGCCAATAAGCCCCAAAGTGTGAAGCTGACGGGCATCGACTTCAGTACAGAGGATGGCAAAAAGCTATACCCTCGCATCCTATCGAAGTATATTGATGAAAAGACCTATCTGACGGTGAAGACCTTGGAACTGCAAGTAGGAACAGGACTGAGTTGGAAGCATAGGTTTATTCCTTGGGATGAGCCAAATAAGGTGTATCTGTACAAAGAAGGAGAAGGCAACTCGCGACTGTATATTGATGAGAATGAGCAATATTATGTGCAGAAGAACATCGGCAGCCAACTGGAGAAAGTGGATTCTCGTGAGGCGTTGGCTGAGTTTGCCCAAAGAGACAAAGAAGAAAGGAAGGAGAGTTTAGAAAAACTTAAGAATTCATATAAACATTATGAATATTATCCTGCTGATGATCTCTATCCTATCAAGAAACATCTTGGAACAGCAAAAGATAAGATAACAATCGAGAAAGACGGCATTTGGCATGTGGAGGATGCACAGGTTAATGAAAGCTATTGGGTTGACCCTGTGACATATAGGAAACATTATACAAGACCTGTCCTGTTCAAACGTGGCTATCTGAACATCTTAAGGGAAGACGACTGGTGCTATGTGAGAAACATTCCTGGACTTAGGAATAGACCATTAAGACAATGGGAAATTGTGGCAGATGATAACCTCTGTGTTATCAAGAATACGTATCTGATAGAGAAAAGTGAGCCTGATCAATGGTACAAGATATGCAGAAGAACAGACGACTTCACTTATTTTTCTGTATTGGCATGCTTTTATGAAAGTGAATACATCAAGGATGATACGGAGATTCAAATTACTCAATTTGATGGCGAGGGCTTGAGAATGACCCAAGAAGGATTTCCTTATACCCCACTTGTAATAAAAACGCATAAAAGAAGTAGATGGCTGTGACAAAAACAGACCGATGTGAACAAGAGTTCATGTCGGTCTGTTTTTGTATATGTAGGTTTCTTAACTAACGTTTTCGACGTTGCTGATGTCCAGGTCTCATCATTTTCATTGCCATCCCGAAGCACCTTCTTCTGAAGGCAAAATCATCCTCATCATCACGCTTTCCCCATCCTGTTCCTGGTCCACCTCCACCGCCACAACTTTGTGCTATTCTTGTAGCATTATCAAGATATCCCAAGTACAATGAAGCTGCGATTGAACAAATCGAAGCTGCATTTTCTGCCATACTAACAATAACAGAACCATCAAAAATATCGTCCATCATCTTATCCAAAAACTCTCTCTGTTCATACGAAAGTGAGTCTTTTAGAGCGTTATATTTGGATAGTCTGTTCTTCATGTCAAAAGCCGCAGAATGGTATCCTAGGGTTTCCATTTCATGAATTACTTGAACATTTACAGCCGGAGCGACTTCCTTGTATTTGGCTCTAATCTCCTGATATCTATCTTCTGCCCTTGCCGTTTTTTCAATAGCCAAAGCAGTCTTCTGCTCTTCTGAACTTCTCTTTTCTTCGGCTTCATGGGCTTTCGCTTCCAATTCTGCCTTGCGCTGTTCTGCATCATGGAGTTTGCTTTCTGCAATTTTCAGTTTATCAGTTTTATCAAGTATTTTCTCTTCCGTTTTCTTGATTTCGGCATTGATTTGTGACAGCTTGCGGTCTGCTTCTTCCTTAGAAATCTTTCCTGTAGTAAGGTCTTTATTAAGTTTTTCAACCTCATATTCCAGGTCAGCCTTATGAGTTTCAAGATTCTTAATCATCGTAGCCAATGCCTTCAGACGGGCTGCAGAATGCTTGATTTCCCTGCTGAGTGATGCAATAATTCCACGCTGATTGGTAATCGTTGAATTTTGCTGTTCGATGGTTTTGGTGTTTTCTCGAACCTCTTCTTCCTTCTCCTGAGCATCCTTCCAGAGTTTCCTGCGATACTCTTCTGTGGTACGATGAACGGCTCCTGTCTCCTGGATGCTATCCCCTCTCTCCATACCATACTTCATTCCAACCTCTTCAGCATATTCGGTGTGAAGGCTATCCATATATTCTGAAAGAGCATCCTTAGTATTATTACCTTTCAAAAAAACACCGAAAAAGGAAAACTTATTTTTCTTTGTTATCGGCAGGACTGTACAATGGCAATGTGGATTCGTTTCGTCCAGATGAACAACAAAAGCTGCTATATTTTGCTCTCCATATTTTTTACACATGAAGGCATAAGCATCTTTTGCCCATGCCTCAATTTCCGGCATTCTCTTCAAGTCAGAATTGTCTGCTCCACGCTCCCAATCCACCTTCTGATTTCCAAAAGCAAGATTTCTCATTACTTCTCGGTTGCCACCCAAAATGAAGTTTGCAACGGTGCGGTAATACGGATCCTTCCCTTGATTTATTAAAGGAATATTGGGATCTTTAATTCCACGTGCTTCCAGATTCTCCTTAATTCTTTGTGGAATTGTTTTCATCTTATCAACCTCTTTTACTACTCCACCCTTCCCTATTTCAAAGTTGAGACGTTCTCTCGAAGGGTCATAATTCCATTGAGCTTTCTTTGCTGATTCTTTGTCAGCCATCCGTCTTAGATGCTCATTACTCTGTGATGTAGTGAAACCTTTTCCAGGTCTCATATCTATAACATTCTTTGGTCCACTCATGTTTCTGATTTTTTAAAGAAGGGTTCTTAGGGAAGTATTCCCTGAGCCTAATACCCCACGGCTTGCCGCACGAATGTCAAAACGATTTACTTATCGTTTTTGGGGGATTTATAAGTTCCGGACGGAACTTAGTATTAGGCTACTAAAGACGTGAAAAACTTCCCTCTCATGCGCAAGCGCATTTGTAAAAGAACCTTACTTTACGATTATTACTATTTCTACTTGCTGATTTACTTTGTTTCTCCAGAAGAGATATGTGACGAGGCTGAGGAAAGCTGAGTAAGCGATAACTGAGCCATCTTGTCAAGTTCTTCTTTGCTAAGATTAGAGACTATAATGGTCGGATTAATGGAGACCATTTTAGCACGAAGAATGAGTTTGATATCGATTACATTCATCTATCTCTTGAAGAGATTTTAAAAATGAGACAACAGTCTGACGAGTCCATTTCCAGTCTTTGCTAAGTTGAGAAATGTAGTTGCGTTTCAGTTCTCCATTTTCAAGGCCATCAATATGCCGGGATAGCAAATATCGGAAAGCCTTTATTTTCGAAAAACGCTTTGGACTTACTATCATAAGATCATTGCCTAAAAAGTCCATTAGCTCAAAAGGAATATATATTGAGTATTTCCTTTCGGCTGATTTCGTTGTTCCATTCATGGAGTTTTGAACGTTTTTTGCATCACCAATGTCTCTTGCTTTTTTCTTTTCAAGTTTCATAAGAATGATTATATATTTACAGTCTATTATTTAAACTAATTTAATGATAAGGCTGTATCAAAAGCTAAGCAGCCTTTCGGGAAATCTCTTTCCATTCTCGAAGCTCCCTTACAATGTGTCTGAGAGATTCTTTTGAGCCATCCTGTCCATGTCCTACGAACTTTGGAAAAATGGCTCCTGCGCCCAAAAGAATGTATATGCATTCAGAACCAATCAGGAGCCTTCCATCTATCAGGATGAGAGCAACAGAAACTGCTGCCGACAATGAAAATATAACTTTCTTCTGATTCAAACAAGTAAGAACATTCTCAGCTATACGATAGTTGAAAAGCAGAAAGGTACATAACAGATTTATTGTTATTATATTGTAGGGAGTTTGCGATGGGAGAAAAAACAGATTTTTCTCCCACGCATTCCAAAGGCAACTGATTCCCTCAGATTTATCCATTTCCAAAAAAGAAGAGCATTCTCCAATCAAGTGATTTGTTCTAACTGCATAAAGGGTTGTTTCGTAATCAACATACTGAACAGCCAAAAGAACCATCACCAAAACCAGCGTAAAAAGTTTTCTTGCACTTATACTGGTTTTCATCTTGTCGTAGTACCACGAAAGAAATGATCTTGCTTTCTTCACCACTCCACGAATCTTTGGCAAACATGCCATCACTGCTGTTGACAGATATCTCAGAAGAGGTGATCTGTCCTGGTTGGGTTGAACCCAGGCATGATAAGCAAACGGAATGGCAGTTAATACAAACGCCAAAATTACTTTTAATGATAATACAAACATAACACCCGACTTTTAATAGAAATTTCTTAGTACCTCAGAGAACTTCTCTTTCTCCAGGATAAAGCACTGCTTTGGAGCAGAAGTATATTCCTTGGTAATCTGCCTGTACATGTTTTCCATGCTGTCATAGAAATGAACGGTCATGGAATCCACCACACCATACTGCCAAGAAGAGATATAGATGATATACATCCTGTTCTCTACAGGCATAGAATAAGCGACTACCTTGTAATCCTTGCCTTCACTTTCCTTCACGGCATATAGGACATGGCATCCGAGCTTTCTTGCCAGGTCATCTGTCAGTTCCTCTATCATGGCTTGTGAACAGAGTTGGAAATAAACCTCGGCATAATTGCCGTGCAACACTGTTTTCATCTCTAAGGAGTTGAACACCTCTGGTAGATTTTCTCTCATTTCTGAGAGGAAATCTGAGATAGAATCTTTCAAAACTTCGTTTTCAAGCTGGTTGTAATCTACTAAAATATTCATAATATGTACTATAAAGTTGTTGATAAATATGATTTCAAGAAATATTGAGAGAGAACTTCAGTAAATTTATCTTCCTCTTCTTTGGATTGCTTCTGCAAATCTAGTTTAGACAGAAGAGAAGGAATATATTTGGATATTTCGAGAAGTTCCTTTTTCTGCTCTTTTGTGAGAGCAGATGTGGAATAATCATCTATAGCCATGAAAGGCTGAATGAGCATCCATCGGTAATTGGCTCTCTGTGTTCTATCGAGTTTCTTACCGCTTTCAATATCTTCTTTGCATGCTGCTGCATTCTGGATAATTCTACGGTTGAAGCGCATGGTGAGGAACAGCATGGTACGGTCGTTCACATCATCCGCTTTCTTCCCGACGGAATCATATAAACCATCATATACCTTTGAAGTGGCATCAGTGAGCTGCTGAAGGTGCTCATTGGAAACCTCGCTCAAATGCGACATCAGAGAACGGAAGCATTTGTCTTCCTTAGATATGAACTCAATCAGCTGCTCCTCCTTTCGGAAAGGCTTAGCTTTGCTTAAAAGATAATAATAGGCACGAAGTGTTTCTTTGAGGGTTGGAAAAACTTCCTGTTTATCCAAACGCTCGAAAAAGGAGATAGCTTCTTTGTAGGTAGCTGCTTTTTCGATTTTCTCGCTGGATGTGGCGGTATTGAGTTTGAGATACATCACATCGTTTAAGCTTCGAGGTTGTGAAAAAGCCAATCGCTTCAACTCTCCACGGATAGAATCCGAGACCACAAAAAAAGCTAAAGCTACCGGACTTCGTAAATTAATGGAAGTGTCACGTGAGAAAACGCTGTAAGCCGAATCTTGCGTTTCCAACCAAGACGATGTGGATTTTGTAAGTTGTTCTATCGACATTTCCTTTTCTCCCTTCAAGGCTGCAAGTTCCTTCTTGCAGCCTTCTACTGCATCTACCGATGTTTCAAACTTCGGATGGCTATTGCAGCTGACCAGGAGAGATGCTATAGCCATCATACACAAAACGTGATTTTTTATCTTCATATGATTTTCGATTAATATTAAAACGCTGCAAAAGTATAAAATCTAGGCATAATAAAGAGCCTCGATTTGATATACCTTTGAAATTAACGTTTGCAAAACCTAGACAAAACAAATATATTACTAGTTATTAAGCAGTTAATAAAAAACATATAGATATTAAAACTGCAGCACCCTAAATCTTCACAACAGATTTAGGGTGCTGCTTTAGATATAATAAAAGGAGCATACCTCATACAGATATACTCCTTCTTCTTTTTAGGTAAATAGATTCAATATGTTTTTTCCTTTTCCTCTAGCCTTTCTGATAGTATAAAAAGTACCACCCTTAGGCGTGCCATCGAAATAAGCAACCACACCTGCAGAGTGCGAAATCATGTAATCATTGCGAGCCAAATAGCATCCGGAGAAATAAACGTCACTCAAAACTATCGTTTCATCTGCCGATTCCAAAATCTTTCTGTAACGTTCTTGGTCTCGATGATTCCACCTGTTACTCTGATTCGTGAATGGTACCACCGCTATGAGTTTAAGGCTTGGAAGTGTTTCCTTTAAAGCTAATACCTCCTCGGCAGCCAACATATCAAAACCTAGAGCCATTCCGCAAAGATAAAATCTTATTCCTTTGATATATAAGTCTTTTATCTGCTTTCTCACATTCTGTCTTATCTGACCGGCTTTTGATGGGGCTATCGACCGATGCCCTGTAAAAGCCATAGTTTCATTCATATTATAGTTCATACCTTACGTTATTTGTATTTATAAAAAGTCTTACCTAAAAACATTCCTCCTACTACATTTGCTCCATTCTCCTCTAGAAGATTGGCAAATCGAGCGTAACTTTTGCCGGTAGTTACCACATCATCAAATACGCAAACCTCTTTATCTTTGAAGAATGGTATATCGAAATCTATTATCTGAGGTCTAATTTCCTCTTTCTTCTTTCCTCTGCAATGTTCATGTACTGCCTTTCTGCTCTGCATAACTACAACATGAGAAAAGCCGTTTTCTATGCCGGACAACTCGCTGACACGCTTGCAAAATGCTCGAAAACGTGTAGAATAATCTTCTCTCTTGCTTGTAGGAACACAAACAAAAGCCATTTTCTTTAATCTGTCTCCATACGTTTTTACTAGATGTTCTGCTGCAAGTTCAGCCACTTTCTCAAACGCATTGTCTCTAGCATCCTTGAATGCCCATACAAGCTTACGAGCAGCAACTGCATCCTCACCAACATTCTTGATACGAGCAGGAAAGTACTTCATAAAGAACTCCATGTTCTTATCAAGCTGTCTCTGTAATATTCCGTCTATCTGTTTCATACTCTAAAATTTTAATTGGTTCAACATAAATTATTCTGGATTCGAGGATTCATTGCCTTTTACGGTTTTTTGTTCCTTTCGATCCGATATTTTTTTTA
>ERZ772831.3961-NODE-3961-length-9993-cov-5.394345_pt1 | contig 9993 bp, 11 predicted proteins | sample MGYA00580858_ERZ772831 | MGnify/ENA primary metagenome ERZ772831 (study PRJEB29015, sample SAMEA2737694) | human gut metagenome | biome: human gut; feature: human-associated habitat; material: faeces | place: China | collected 2012 ... | reverse complement strand
AATAGTAATCAACCAGCTTGATCACCACTTCTGTATCGGTCTGACTGTAAAATGTATAACCATGTTTCAGCAGTTTCTCTTTCAGTTCTGTGTAATTTTCAATAATACCATTATGTACACCAACTACTTCTGATTCTACTGCACCGGAACCGGATCTGGTACAGTTACAGGAGACATGCGGATGAGCATTTGTCTGACTGGGCTCACCATGAGTTGCCCAACAGGTATGTCCAATACCACAGGTTCCCTTCAAAGCATTCCCGGCATCCGTTTTCTCAATCAGATTCGAAAGACGGCCTTTCGCTTTCACTACCTGTGCCAGGGCTTCACCGTCGCGGACTGCCAGCCCCGCAGAGTCATACCCTCTATACTCCAATTTCGACAGTCCGTCCAACAGAATCGGTGCAGCCAATCAGGATATTATCAAATATGCTCTACTTGCATATCTTCTCCTCTAGTCTAGGGTGGTCCCAGAAGAAGTGACGCAATATAAAGAAAAAATCATTCAATATTGTCTAGTTTATTCTTCAAATTCTGTGGCATACTATCGTCTCGATATCCATGATAACAAATGTCTAAGTGTTGTCTAAAGGAATAGTAGTTGCCATTATGTTTTGCTATTAAGTGTTTGGAGTCTTTCTTTGCTTTTATTGCTTTGTTTAAAACAATTTGTGCTTCTTCATCTGACAAATCCATTTCACTCCCCCATCCACCATTTATTTTATGTTTTGGATTAAATTCATATTTACGAATTGGAAGAATATATCTATGTATTTCAATATGATTTTTATGAGACAAGTTGTTCAATATTACGTTTTTTCTTCCATTTTCAATATAATATCTACATTCTACATCTTCATTTTCAAATTCCTCTATTGAAATACTCAATAAAACGCCTTCATTTTCATACGCATATGCACATTGCTTTGAAAAAATGCCTTTATATTCAATTTCCCCGTTTCCTTGGTCAATAATATTAGGGTTTAATAAAAAAGTTCTTAACGCACTTTTATATTTCTTTTCAAATAATTCCTCTGACTCTGAAAATAATTTTGAAATTGAATAACCTTCAGCTAATTCTCCTTCTTCTAATCGATTACATGCACATACTTTAAAGCCAGAGTCTGCTTTCCTTAGTTCCACTAATACCTCTATAAGTTGTTTCATACATTTTATCGCTTTATACTTATCGGAATATTTTAAATTAAATGCAATATCATTTAACACAATCAACATAGTATTTCTCTTTTCTTTTCAAAACAATTCTGCTAATGCATTATCCCATTCATCAAAAAATCCTTCTGGCCAAATATCAATATCTCCTTTTTGATTTAAAACTGGCGAATATACATTAACATTAAATCTGGCTCCTACATCCTCCCGTAAAAAGAAAAATAGTTTTACCTTATCAGCCTCTATATAGTTCTTCTTTACACTTATCCGTATGCCATTCAATATATGATCACTATGTGTTTCTAACATTATTTGAGCACCAGTTGCTGCTGCCTTTACCAATAGTTCTCCAATTAATCTTTGTGCTTTTGGATGCAAATGTGCCTCCGGATTTTCCAGAATAATCAAATCATCTTTCCGAGCCTTCAATAAAGCTATAATTACTGGAAGTACATAAGTTATTCCGTACCCAACATTAACCGCTCTATGTGCATTTCCAACCATATCCCTGCTTTTTTCTTTATATCTTAAGCTCACTGCATCCGCCTCAGATATACGGTTTGAATACAAATTAAATCCAGAAAATAATTTTTCTAACCATTGATTCACATAATAAAGCAAATATTTATTTCCTGTACCATCCCAAAAGACCTCATCCACCATATAATCAGCACCTTGCTGTTCTAAATAGTTAATTGCATTTTCTCCATGGATTCCTAGCGTATTGCTTTGATCTATAATAGAATATGTTGTCTGTGGAGAAATTCTGTCAGCCGATAAAAACTCAAATTTATCACAAAATAAATTGTATTTATAATTTTGTTTTTGTATTATCTCTATATTTTTTAATGTTGATTTTTCTGGAATATAAGAATACTCTAATTTTAAATTATTCCCCTTACATCCATTAAGTTCAAATGAAATTTTTTCATTTTCATTTTCTGCATAATCATATAATATATCTCCAGCTAATCCAAGATTGACATATTTTCCGTATGTTGAGAGCATATTTAATGAACCATATTGCTCAAAAGATTGTCTTAATAGTAATAATGCCTGTATTACTGATGATTTCCCACAGCCATTAGACCCCGCTAATAAATTTAAATTTCCCAATTCAAACGCAATATCCGAAAAACATTTAAAATTTTTTATTCTTAATTTATTAATCACCATTCAACACCTCCTGCACCAATCGTTTGATTGTCTCATTACGACGAATAAAAGATCTATATTTTCCAGATCCTATATCACTGTAAAATGAACTTTTCTTATCCAATTCATCAACATATTTATCAATTAACAATTGTTTTCTCTCTACAAGAATTTTTTGCTCTTCTCCTGTCCTCTCTGCCACAGCGTCCATCCAACTCTCAAATAATGCAGTATTGATGGGTTTCAAATTATTAGGCTTTGCCTTCGATATGCGTCTAAACGAATTTTTCCCAAAGATATTATAAATGCAATTTAGTGCCGCAAAATAAATATCGGTACATTCTTTAATGAAAATATCATTCTGTTTATTAATAAACTCCATCGTGTTATTTAAATAGTTATCCATTGTATCTTCTTTATATGCTTCAGCACCTAGATAGTGCAATGCCAAATATCTAAGCACCATTTCTCTATCTTGCATACGCTCTGTTGAGACCGCATCACTGGTTGCTTTACGAAATGTTTCATTTTCAGCCAAATTTTTTACAAGTTCTGTTGCTTTCCCTTGATATAAGGCATGTCTTATTTCTTGAGGCACCAATTTTAATCCGGGTGTATTAATTCTTTTAAACAAGCTATATTTAACTTCTGCTGGAGTATCTGGCAAAATCAGATAAAAACTAATCTGTCCTTCTTCAATTCTCCTTTGATAAATCCTTGGTAAGTCCTCCATGGAACAATTATTATAGTCGGGTAAATACTCTAAACCTGATAATTTCCACGCTTTATCAATTAAGAATTCTTTTAATGTACATAACCGTTGTAGTCCATCTATTACCTGCCATAAATTTGAATCACGTCCGTCAAAATACATTGGCGGAATAGGTAATTGAATCATTAAAGATTCTATTAACTGGCTTTTCACAGTATCGCTCCAAAGACTTTTTTTTCTTTGGAATTCTGTGTCTAGATTAATCTCATCGTTCTTCAATCTTGTTACAATTGCTTCAACGCTCAAAGTCTTAGGCACAATCGCTATTTTGCTCGAATCTAGCACCGTTTTTTTCAATTCCTCATCATCAACCACGATCACAATATCAGGATTATTTTCTATATATCCTATTGTTTCCATATATATATCATCTGTATACATGTTTATATCATATAATAATTGCAAAATTGTTCGTGTACTCAATTCACCTCGATCTTTTCCGATTTTTATTAACTTATCCAACTCTTTCTTTAGCTTAACATCCATTCTTGTCACCTCCATAAATTACTATTCACAGTCATATACCCGAAACGTAAATACATCATTACTAAAATCACCACTGCTACAAGTTCAATTTTAGGAACTCTCCTTGGCAAATCTTCACATATTACAATACTACAAATGATCTAACCTTTACACCTCTACTGCCTTATCCCTAAAACGTTATTGCGGCAACATGGACCTTTATGATAAGTCCTTAGACATAAAATATTCCATTATAAATACCTTACCATGATACTGCATTCATGAGAAAATTACTCTAAGTATTCTCATATCCATGCATCTTATATCAGATAGCTCAGAAAACTGTCATTGCTGAAATGATTATAGTAAAACACCATTTAATTTTTTAATATTTCCTGCTATTGCATTTCTTGTCAAATTGCCATGTTCTATTGTTACGTTTAGGTACTGACACTTTACTAGCCTTCCCTATTTGTTTTCTTGTTTTATCTAATTTCTTATCAATTCTTACACTTTTTCTTATCAAATAAAGAGCATCTCTCTCTTTAGTTTTAGGGAACTCTATCTCTATATTCCTCACATACGGAATCAGTCTTGCATAAGAGCTTGACCGCCTCCTCGCAAAGCGTTCTCTTGCATAACGTTCTCTTCTCCATCTCCACTTTAGTCCTGACGATATTTTAGCGTTTTTCATCTTCCATGATACCTTTAAATGTCGCTCTTGTTGTACTGTTTCGGATATTCTAGAGAAAAAATCATCGCACGCATGAGAGAAAAAGAGATATCCCTTAAGATTATATTTTTTCCCCCTTTCTCCTTCATATATAACCCATTTATTTCCTATTTTTTCAATACATACAGCCTCATCTGAGTAAGTACCAATAGAAAAATAACTATATGGAATATTTATATCTGTCATAAATTCTTCTAATTGAAGCAATTTCAGCCTTGAATCCTTGCACATTCCCATAATTATAACCTTTTTAAAAATCCCCGCTTAATAGATTCACGAATTGTGATTGGATGGAAATATTGAACTGCCCCTCCTGGACTATCAAACCCCGGTGCAACAATTCCCATATCCACCATACAAACCACCTCAATATTATTAGCTATCACTCTATACTCATTATACTCTATAGATTCTTTTTTATATGGTAAAGCTAATCTATCATATTTCGTTCCATATGGAGCCGTAAAATGTCCTGTTTCATTACCATATCTTATAAGTAGAACTCCATAAGGCAGTCTTACACGTATTTTATAAGATCCATTTTGTTGTTTTGCTCGAGTATCAAATCCTTCTTCATCTGCATATTCTGATAAATACGCCCAATTAACAACTGGTTGACCATATCTATCTGTAGTGCCAAGCCCATATTCAGGTTTACGCAATTGACGGATCCCACTTATCAAATCTCCATTATCGTTTTTCATAAAACTAATACATCCCTTATCATTAGATAATCAATACCTATTTTGTATTCAGTTGTGAAGCGATATCCATCAGCTCTTGCAGCTAAATGTCCTTTGCTTTGGAAGCCATACTTCTTCTCTTTGATTCTAATATTTTATTATACCAGAAAAAAACATTTTTCTAAAGGAAAATCGCCTCTGCCAAACGAATGTCTACCTCCGTTTACCGCACATATCCACGTGTACAAGTTTTTCTACAGCATTACATGTATACTCGTACCAGATAACTGTAAAACTGGCAATCCGCTTATCAACTATTATTTACATAATACTACAATTTCCCCCACTCATATGTTTCGATTTTCCATCATTCCTACTTCGTTTTATCGAAGTCTTTGTTCTTCACCTTCTCCGGCATTTCAATCAGCCCAAACCGGTAAAACATCCCATAAATATATGTCACTCCACGGATGTCACCAAGTGCCTTGGGGCGTTCGACAACTTCACCAATCTTATGAATATTCCGAAAAGCAAGCATTACTGAACTCCACACAATTGCCTTGCTGTTCTCTCTGCGATCCACCCACAATTCCCTGTTGTACTGGCCATTGCGTCCTCGCCGGATTTCATAGGAAAACGGCAAGCCAGAGTATGTCTTCATTTTTATGTTTTGATAAGCAAGAACCGTTTCCCATAAATGTTCCTCTGTAGGTTCCGCCTTCAATCTTTTTACACTTCTGTATCTTCTCTGTCTTTCCACTGCCACACTGATTTTCTCAATGCTCTCACGTTCGGGGAAATATATACCTTTCTCATATGGCAGATACGACGTAACTGATGATTTAGAAATGCCTAGTGCAGACATGGTAGCGCAGGCAGCTTCGCTATAGTCCTGTGTCTTTCTGTATTCCTGAAAAGTTTTCTGCACATGGTCAGCCTTCTCTGATTGATTCACCCCTGCTGTAATAAGTAATTTTCTCACCTTTATTGGGGTGAGTGACAATGCATCTGCAATTGTCTGTAAGGAAAGCCGTGCTGAAGACATATACAGATGAACAGCTTTTCTCATTTGTTCTTCCAATATTAGGTCTTTATTATATGTAGGTTTCTGCTTTTTTCTCCCACCACCAGATCTACGCTTTGTTCCCCTTCATATCTCCTCTTTATGTATCTATTATTTTGAATACTCTTGTGCGATGAAATCGCACTTCCGGAAATTTGGAAATCAGAGTTCCTGTACTCGGAAATCGCCTATTTTGTGCTTGATGACTTATCCATTTCTGTCGGGATATTGGTCAAGACCTTGCCGCATCTGCGGTGCGTAGCAGTCTTTACCAATGTTTCGACAGAAATTATGATTCAGTATGCACAAAAACGGATCTAAAAAGTGATTTCCATATCACCGGGCAGCTGATGTATAACCATCTGGAATATTCATATTTTTCTACTCTATCATTTATTTGCATCGTAAACGCTCCATAGGTTCTTTCCACGCTTAGTTGATTTCGCAGCAAAATTGTTCATGAAGCAGTACCTTTGCTTTCAATAATTCAAAACTATTTCTGCCATACATAATACGTTTTATTACTTTGAGTTTATTAACGCTTCCCTCTGCCAAACCATTATTATATTGCATGGCAATTCCATTTTCACAGCAACAATATCTTGTCTTATACCATTCACATATGTTTGCAACTCAGGAATATTAAATTTTTCCAGTTTAACAAGCCATGCGTCTGGCTTTTCTTCATGCTTTGAATATATAATTTCATAAAATTCCTTTATGGTCACATAAAGCTCTGCAATCGCTGGGTATGATTTTAAAACTTGTTCATATTGTTCTTGGCTGATTGTTTTCACATCGTCCAAACCTTTATATATTAATTGCGTTAGTGATCGGCGCTGTACGTATTCTTTCGGCTGATAATCAGAACAAGCATCTTCTTTTTGAGCGGTCACGCAACGAATTCTTTCTTTTTGAATAAACATTCTTAAAGAAGCAACTGACCCCTCATACCCTTTTTCACTGATTATTTTGTGTATACTGGGGTATGTCATGCCTTCGCACCGCAACTTAATGACTTCAGCTTCATAGGGTGCCAACTTTCCTGAAATACGTGCATGGTAATGCTTATTTTCTACAGAGTAACTAGGATTCAAATAGTTTTGAATCGTTTTAAATGTATGATGCATCTCTTTAGCAATTTGCTCAATAGGAATACCAGCACTAGCCATTTTTCTTGCTGTATTTACCTCTTCTTGTTTTTGTTGCATTGCAAGCCGATGATTAGCCTCCCTTGCAATGACTTTATCCTCGACTTTATCTGTATCAAGCTTTAAATACTTTTGAATTGTCTTCACAGAAGAATGCAATAGCAATGCAATTTCATTTACCGTCATTCCTTCGGCTTTCTTTGTTTGTGCAAATCGAACTCTGTCAACATGATTCCGTTGATCAATAAGTTTCACATGTTCTTCGCTATTTGTACTAACTGCAGGTATTTCAAGTCGAGTCGGAAACTCTCTGATTATATATTTTGTCATTGCCTCCGTGAGTCCTTTTATCATATGAAATCTGTCACTTACCTGAACTACACCTGGATGGGATTTTTCAGAAGCATTCGCATAAATCTGAGCACCATCTCTTGAAATCACTTCTGATTATTCCGGAGCTCTCTGAGCCACCTGTCCGGACTTTGGGAGCCACCATTCCGGAGAATGAGAGCCGCCTATTCCGGTAATTCAGAGCCACATTTAAACGCTCTATTACATATATTTCCTTTATACTGTTGATACACACCATTGGTGTGAATACAGGTAAAGGAGGTCACAATTATGACCAAGTATCGTGAAATCCTACGCTTGCAGAGCTTAGGACTCAGCGAACGGAACATCGCACAGAGCTGCGGTGTATCCAGGAACACAGTCGCCAAGGTTTTAAAAAAGGCAGCGGAAATAAATATTTCATGGCCGCTGGATTTTGCCATGACCGACAGCGCGCTTGAGGAGCTTATGTTCCCAAAGGATATGTCAGCAACAAATAAACGCATGCCTGACTTTAACTACATTCGCAAAGAACTTCTGCGAAATGGAGTCAACAAAAAGCTTCTCTGGGTAGAATACTGTGAGGAGTGCCGTATGAGCAACGAAGAGCCGCTCATGTATTCCCAGTTCTGCTACTACATCCAAAAGGTTGAAGAGAAACGCAGGGCTACCATGCATATCCCAAGAAAGCCTGGTGAACAGATTGAAGTTGACTGGGCAGGTGATCCCGCCCACATCATTGATCCGGACACCGGAGAGATCACAGAGGCATTGATCTTTGTAGGGGTACTGACTTACAGCCAGTATGCTTTTGTAAAAGCATACATGAATGAGAAAACAAGCAACTGGATTAAAGCTCATGTCCAGATGTTCGATTTCTTTGGCGGTGTAACACCGATGCTTGTCTCCGATAACTGCACAACAGCAGTGAATCATGAAAAGAGCGACTGGTATACCACGTCATTAAACACAACTTACCATGAGATGGCAGAACACTATAATCTTGCCATCATTCCGGCCAGAGTCCGGAAACCCAAGGATAAACCAAATGTAGAAGGATCTGTAGGAAAGATATCTACTTGGATAACTGCAGCCCTTCGTAATGAACAGTTTTTCTCGCTTGCAGAATTAAATGATTCTATCCGGGAAAAACTGAATGCCTACAATGCTCGTAAATTCCAGAAAAAGGAATGCAGCAGGCTCAGTTTATTTCTTGGGGAAGAAATGCCGTTACTGGCTCCGTTGCCTGCTACACCCTTTGAACTGGCTGAGTGGAAACAAGCCACTGTCCAGTTCAACTATCACATCGCAGTAGACAAGATGTACTACTCCGTGCCTTATCAGTATATCAAAAATAATGTCGATGTGCGAATAACAGAAACAACGATTGAAATATTTATGAATCACAATTGAATCGCCTCCCACAGACGCCTTTATGGACGTCCTGGGCAATACTCCACCCAGTCCGGGCATATGCCACAAGAACATCAGAAATATCTGGAGTGGAATGGAGATTGCTTTCGTAAATGGGCGAATCAGATTGGACCAAACACATATGAAGTTGTAAATGCACTACTTACCTCCGGCAGGGTGGAACAACAATCCTATCGAAGTTGTATGGGACTGTTAAAACTTGCAGAAAAACATACCCCGCAGAAATTGGAAATGGCATGTCAGAAAGCATTAAGCTATTCTAGTTCACCCAGCTACAAGAGTATCAAAAATCTTTTGGTTACTTTAAAGGATAGTGATATCCCTGTAGTCCATGAAGAGAAAAAGTCGAATTCATACGGCATCACAAGAGGTGCCAGATACTATGCCCATAAATCAAGAGGTAAGCACAATGATTAATCAAAGTACAACAGATAAACTTATTGAAATGCGTCTGACAGCCATGGCTGATGCATTCCGTATACAAACGAATGACTGCTCTATGAAGGATATTTCCTTCGAAGATCGTTTTGGTATGCTGGTTGACGTCGAATATACCAGCCGTAAAAACAATCGATTAAAACGCATTATACGCAATGCCGAACTTGAATAACCCGACACCTGTATTGCCGGCATCAACTACCGTTCAGGTCGAAAACTCAATAAAGCACTTATTAACCGCCTTGCCACTTGCGAATACATTGCAGAGTACCGGAACATTTTTATCACTGGTGCAACAGGAAGCGGCAAGACATACATGGCCTGTGCTTTCGGCATGGAAGCCTGCAAGCAGTATTACACAGTAAAATATGTCCGTCTTCCGGATCTGCTTCTTGATTAGGAAGCTGCCAGAAATGAAGGTACATTTACAAAAGTGCTTTCAAAATATACCAAACCCTTGCTGCTCATCATTGATGAATGGCTGTTGCTAAAACTTAATGAATCAGAATCCAAGAATCTCTTTGAACTGATCCATAAGCGTAGGAAAAAGTCTTCCACCATCTTTTGTTCCCAGTTCAGAGAAGAATGATGGTACG
>ERZ772831.3957-NODE-3957-length-9998-cov-4.530524_pt1 | contig 9998 bp, 10 predicted proteins | sample MGYA00580858_ERZ772831 | MGnify/ENA primary metagenome ERZ772831 (study PRJEB29015, sample SAMEA2737694) | human gut metagenome | biome: human gut; feature: human-associated habitat; material: faeces | place: China | collected 2012 ... | reverse complement strand
CTCCCAGGCCCAGGCGATGGCCTCTTTCTTGAAGTAGTCGCCAAAGGAGAAGTTGCCCAGCATCTCAAAGTAGGTGCCGTGGCGGGCGGTCTTGCCGATGTTCTCGATATCGCCGGTACGGATGCACTTCTGGCAGGTGCAGACTCTGTGGCGGGGGGGCTCCACCTCACCGGTGAAGTAGGGCTTCATAGGCGCCATGCCGGAGTTGATCAGCAGCAGAGATGCGTCATTCTGAGGGATCAGGGAAAAGCTGGGCAGGCGCAGATGGCCCTTGCTCTCGAAGAAGGAGAGGAACATTTCCCGAAGTTCGTTTACGCCGTAAGGCTTTGTACTCATGGTTTTCTAACCTCCATTTTTTCTGCAAAACAAAAACCCCGCCCCCAAAATTTAGGGGCGAGGCAACATTTACCCGCGGTACCACCCTAATTTACCCAAAAATGGGCATCTTAGACGCTCTATAACGGGAGCTCCCGCCCCGGTCATCCCGGGTAACGCCGGAAGTGGCGCGCAGCCGACCGCCGAAGGGCTTCCACCGTCCCCTTCTCGCTAAAGACGCCAAACGCTGCTTGGTTTCCGCATTGTCTTTGCATATCGTGGCTATTCTAACCACTTTTATGGGATTTGTCAATAGGAAAAAGCAAAAATGGGCGTTTTTACGCAGACTCTGGGGCACGCTCTTTACTGCCCGGAAAACTGCCTCTGGAAAAATGCGCGGCAATATGGTATATTTGGCGCAAAGGAGGGATGCACCGGTGCTTGTTTATATGTCGCTTATGGATTCAACGGATGACCGGACAAAATTTGAACGGGTTTACCAGAGCTACAAGGGCCTTATGTTTTACACCGCCAACCGAATTCTGAACAATCCCCAGGACGCCGAAGACGCCGTACATACCGCCTTTGTAAAAATCGCGGAAAATATTTCAAAAATTCAGGAAGCAGTGTGTCCAAAAACGAAGGTCTTCGTCGTTACTATTGTTGAGAATACCGCAATCGATCTCTATCGGAAGAAAAAACGGCTGAACATCATTGATTTTCCGGAAGGGCTGCCCGAAGCCCCTGTTGATCTTGATGGCGGGACAATGCTGGCTGCCTGCATGGCGCGGCTGCCTGTCCGGTACCGACAGGTGCTTTTGCTGAAATACAGCTATGGATTCTCCAATAAGGAGCTGGCAAAGCTCCTGGGCGTCACGGAAGCAAACGCCATCAAGCTGGGTCAGCGCGCAAAGGAAAAATTTCAGGAAATTTGTGAAGAAGAGGGGGTGCTGCCATAATGGACGATTTTTTCAAACAGGCTGCAGAGGAATATCTGAACGCCCTCAGCAACAGTCTCCCTCAGCCGGAAGACTGTCGGCATAGCTTTGGCAAGCGCTTTGAAAAGCGGATGCGACTCCTGATTGCAAAGACTCTGCACCCTGTGCGGACCGCCATGCTCCGGGCCGCTGCCAGCTTCGCTGCCGTCCTGCTGCTGTTCGGTTCCGTTCTGGCTATAGACGTGGACGCACGGGAAGCGTTCTTTGGGTGGTTAATGGAGAAGAACACGTTGTTTTCACATTTTGTTTTCACGAGAGACTCCGCAGAACCAGATCTTGCACAGTTCTACCCTGGATGGATTCCTGATGGCTATTCTCTCTATGACAACTATTCGATTCAAAACGGTCAGGTATTTCTGTATTCCAACGATCTCGGAGATATTTTGTCTTTTATTTACACTTCGTCTCCAGAGAATCTGGAAGTATACGTCTATACCGAAGCGTGCAGTCAAGAAACCTTGTCTGTTCATGGAGATGATGCGCAACTGTACATTCCGGAGGATACAACAGAAGCATCGGAACTCATCTGGCAGGATTCTCATGGAACACTCTTCCTGGTTTCCGGTAAATGTGGTAAAACAGTATTAGTCCAATTTGCTGAAAAAATTTTTAAAAAATAGTTTTGCCAAGTGTCCAAATACGCCCTCGAAATTCGTTACGTTGTGTAGAACAGAAGGAAGGAGGTGAACCAATGAAAAAGCGTATTTGTTCTATTATGCTCCTGATTGCACTTTTAATTCCGCTTTCCGCGCAGGCCGTAACACCTCGTAAGCCAAAAGTTATTCCGCACATAAACTTTAGTGGAACAACCGCAACTTGTTCTGTTTCTGTAATTTGTGATAGCACAAAGGACGCTATCTCTCTAACTGCAAAGTTGTACAACGGGAGCACCTGTATTGCTACATGGACGGAATCCGGAACCGGCAGTTTGAATTTCAGCAGAACAAAAACCGTTCAGCGCGGCAATACTTACAAGCTGACAGCAGACGTTACAATTAACGGCACAGCACTGGCTACGGCATCCACAACCGGAACTTGTCCATAAACGCTCACTTCTCATTGCAAGATAAATACATAGGTGGTGTTTCCGATGCAGCTGTAATAATCAGTAAGCTTAGAAGACTATCTACAAATTACTTCGGAGGTACATTGTCTCCTTACTGGGACTTAAAATCTTGCAATTCTGGCAGGCGGAAAATGCTATCTGCCAGAATTGCTTACGGAGAGGTAAAGCTTATGAAAAAAGGTACTCCTCACATCGATTATCTGCCTTTGATTGGCTGCCTGATCCTGGTCATCGATCCATTGTTGGTCTTTTTCCCCAGCGTCAGCGGCCTTCACGTCATCCGAACTATGGCATTCCCGATTTTTGCCTACCTCCTGGTTGAAGCATATGGGGACGGTGCGCATTTTTCACGGCTTGTGCAAAAATTACTGATCCTTGCCATAGCCTTTGAAATTCCATTTGATTTGAATCAAACATGGAAGCCCTTTAACTTTCAGATGAACAATCTGTTCTTTACGCTGTTTTGCGGACTTCTGATGTTGGGTGTTCTAAGTCAAAAGTGGAATGCTGCGCTGAAAATTGGAGCCGTCGCTGCAATTGCCGCCCTCAGCTGTCTGCTGCATTTTGAATACGGACCGTGTGGAATTCTGACAGTCCTGTTATTTTACACAACACGATCTGCAAAATGGAAATATGTTCTGCAAATCTGTGGACTTCTGATTCTTTCATGTCTTTACGCACAGGTGGCCGTGAGAAGCGAAGTGATATGGATGACAGCTCCCGGCGTTATCTCGCTCCCATCCGGCTCGCACATAGACGCACAATTTTTTTCCGCACTGTCTCTTATCCCGATTTTCCTCTGCACTAGGAATGGAAACGTTTCCAGCAAAAATTACACAGTATATTGTTGTCTCCCATTGGCATATCTTGGAATCTATCTGTGCCGCAGAGTGATTATGGGGTTCTGATGTGAACCGAAACAGCTTAATAAACCAATTTCTTTCAAGGAAGCACCGTTCCAACATAAAATCCCCCTAAAGCAGCCCATGGAAAACCAAAGTCTGCTTTAGGGGGAAATTCTATGCCAAAATTGCCTCAGCCGTCAGGATGCCGTCAATGGCGGCGGACATGATGCCCCCGGCATAGCCTGCACCCTCTCCCGTGGGGTAGAGCCCCCGGATGGCGGACTGCCGGGTCTCGTCCCGGAGAATGCGCACCGGGGAGGAGCTGCGGGTCTCCGGGGCGGTGAGCACCGCGTCCGGGTCGGCAAAGCCATGCAGCTTCCTGTCAAGCTCCGGCAGGGCCTGGGCAAGTGGGCCCGTGATGCATTCCGGCAGGCAGTCATGAAGATCACACCAGGTAACACCTGGACGGTAGGTGGGCTTCACACTGCCGGGGCCGCTGCTGGGTCTTCCCGCCAGAAAGTCCTCTACCCGCTGGGCAGGGGCGCAATAGCTGCCTGTGAGCTGATAGGCGGCCTGCTCTATCTGACGCTGCCAGTACATCCCGCCCAAGGGGCCCTTTTCCGGAAAAACAGCGGGGTTTACGGTCACCAGCAAGGCCGCATTGGCATTCTCCCCGTCCCGGTCCGCGTAGCTCATGCCGTTGGTCACGGTGCGGCCCTCTTCCGAAGCCGCCGCCACCACGAAGCCGCCGGGGCACATGCAGAAGGTATACACCGTTCCGTCCTCCAGGTGCTGCACCAGCTTATAGTCCGCCGGGGGCAGATGGGCATTCAGCCCGCCGTACTGGGCCTCGTTGATTTTTTCCTGCCGCTGCTCGATGCGCACACCCATGGCAAAGGGCTTCGGTTCCATGGGAATGCCCCGGGAAAGCAGGGTCTCGAAGGTATCCCGGGCGCTGTGGCCAATGGCAAGAATGGCCCTGTCGCAGGGAATCTCCTCCCCGCTTGCCAGCTTCACGCCGGATAGCCGATCTCCCTCCAGCAGGAAATCCGTCACCCGGCTTTGGAAGCGCACCTCGCCCCCCAGAGCGATGATCTTTCTGCGGAGATTCTGCACCACCTCCAGCAGCACATCCGTGCCCACATGGGGTTTGGCATCATAGAGGATATTCTCCCGGGCTCCAAAAGCCACAAATTGCTCCAAAATCCAGTGAATTCTGGGATTGCTGACGCCGGTGTTCAGCTTGCCATCCGAAAAGGTCCCCGCGCCCCCCTCGCCGAACTGGACGTTGCTTTTGGCGTCCAGGGTTCCGTTCTTCCAGAAGGCCGCCACCTTTTCATGGCGGGAAATTGCATCCTCCCCCCGCTCCAGGACGATGGGCCGCTGGCCTGCCTGAGCTAAGATCAGGGCGGCAAACATTCCGGCAGGGCCGAAGCCGATGACCACCGGCCGCTTCTCCCGTTCCGGCTGCCGTTTCGGGGGCTTATAGCGCTCTGTGGGAGCCGGAGTCACCTTTTTGCTGCCGCATTTTTTCAGAATTTTCCCTTCGCCGCTTTTCAGTGCCACATCCACAGTATAGATAAATTTCACATCCGGCTTTTTCCGGGCGTCTACAGACCGGCGGACCAAGCTGACGCTCTGGATCTCCGAGGCGGAAACACGCAGAATTTTCGCCGCCTCAAAAAGCAGCGCCGTCACGTCCTGTTCCGGCCCCATGGCAATGTCTCGAATTCTCAGCATGATTCTGCCTCCCCTGCGTACATTCCCGCCAGGCTGCCGGAGCTCCAGGCCCACTGCAAATTGTAGCCGCCGCAGTCTCCGTCCACATCCAGAACCTCACCGCAGGCATAGAGCCCGGGCACCAGCTTGCTCTCCATGGTCTTTTCGTCAAATTCCGCCGTTACAATGCCCCCCGCAGTCACCTGGGCGCTGTCCATGCCCAGGGGCTCCGTCAGATGCACCCGGAAGCACTTGGCATTTGCCGCCGCCTGGTGCAGGGCCTTCTCCGGCAGCTGGGCAATGGGTGTATTGAGGCCGATGCCTGTCTCCTGCACCAGCACCCGGCCAAGCCGGTTGTGAAGGATGCCCGTAAACAACTCCCCGGCATTCAGGCCCGTTTTCCGCCGGGCAAACAGCATCTCCGCCAGAGCCTGCTCGGTCAGCTGGGGCAGCAGGTCCAGGCAGCAGAACCAGTCCCCTTTTCTCTGGCACACATCCCGGGAAATCTCAAAAATCACCGGGCCGGACAGGCCGTATTCCGTGAACTGGATTTCGCCGCTGCTTTCGGACCAGGGTTCTCCATCCCTGGAAATCTCCGCCCGGCACTCCGCCCGAACGCCTTTCAGAGCGCTGACCCCGGGCCAGTCGGTTTTCAGCTGGACCAATGTGGGGCGCAGACGGGTGCAGCCATGGCCCATGGAACGCAGCAGTTTATAGCCGGACATGGAGCCGCCAAGCTTCGTGCCTGCCAGGCCGCCGCAGGCAATGATCAGCTTATCACAGTGCAGGTATTCGCCGCCGGTCTCAAGGGTGAAGCCTGTGGCTTCCCGCCGGACTTTTTGAACCTCACAGCCGGTTTTCAGGGTGATATTGGGCTTTTCCAATGCAAACCGCAGCACATCCACCACGGAATTGGCCTGATCCGAAAAAGGATAGACCCGCCCGGAGGCTTCCGCCACAGTCAGCAGCCCCAGCTCCCGAAACCAGGCAAGGGTGCGCTCCGGGGAGAACTGCTCCAGGGCATAGCGGGAAAAGGCCGCGTCATCTCCATGGTAGCCACCCTGGGCGGCATGGAGATTGGTCAGATTGCACCTGCCGTTGCCGGTTGCTTGGAGCTTTCTGCCCACCCGGGCCTGCCGCTCCACCAGGATCACCCGGCATGCCGGATTCTCCGCCGCCCGCAGCGCCGCCGCCATACCGGAAGCACCGCCGCCAATAATACCAACGATCATATTTCGTTCCTCATTTTCCTTCGTTTCCGGTTATTATACACGATTTTGCCCCAAGGTACAAGAAAAACTTCTTCCCAGTAGGGCGAATCTATGCTATAATGGAAGAAGGTGATGCTATGGAACGCAGCGGAATTGAAAGAATCGCAAAAAATCCAGAGGACCGGCTTTTGCTTGCCAAGCTCTGGGACAAAATAAATGCCGGAGTCCGCAAATATATTCCGGCCAATACCTGTTTCCTGGCTCCCAGAGAGCTGGAGTTGGCAGGCTTTCTCTTTGGGAATCTGCCGGGGCTGTACCGTTTCGGAGGCTATGAGGATGCGGAGCGGAAAATGCTTGTGTACCTTCCCGACTACCTGGAAGAAAGTGCCCTATATGAAGACGACAGCCCTCTGTGCTGCCTGGAGGCAAGCTTCTTTGAAGCGGACAAGCTGAGCCACCGGGATTTTCTTGGTGCGCTGATGGGCGCGGGCATTGCCCGGGAAACCGTGGGGGATATCTGCGTGGAGCCGGGCCGGTGTCTGTTTTTTGTGACCGCCGAGATCACGCCCTATGTGCTGGACAATCTCCGGGAGGCGGGCCGGACGAAGCTGCACCTCAAGCAGCTGCCCCTGCTGGGGCTTTCCATGCCGGAGCCGGAATTTCAGGAGATTCGGGACACCATGGCATCCATTCGGCTGGACAGCGTGATTGCCTCCGGCTTCCGCATTGGCCGGTCTCTGGCTGCGGACTATGTAAACGCCGGGAAGGTGAGCATTGACGGTCTGCCCTGTGAAAAGACGGACAAGACCGTTTCCGAAGGGGCCAAAATCTCCGTCCGGGGGCTGGGAAAAATCAAGCTCTCCCAAATCGGAGGAAGGACAAAGAAGGACCGCATCGCGGTCACCATTCAGAAATATGTGTGAGGAATCCGTTATGAATATGAATGAAGTCATTGCCAGGATCAACGCTCTGGCAAAAAAAGCAAAGGAAGGCCCTCTGACGGAGGAGGAGCAGGCCGAACGAGACAAGCTGCGCCGCATCTATATTGACTCCGTCAAGGCCAATCTGGTGGGGCAGCTGGAAAACACCTACATTTTGCAGCCCGACGGCACCAAAAAGAAGGTCACGAAGAAATAATGGATATTCGTTCCGAAATTGAATTATTCACTCCGGGCTGCGAACAGGAGCAGCGGGACAAGGCCCAGATGCTTTCCTGGCTGGATTCCACACCAGACCCCTTTACCAGGGCGAATACCGTCGGCCACTTTTCGGCCTCCTCCTGGATCGTCAGCCCGGACCGGCAGCAGGTGCTTTTGATTTATCACAACATCTACCGTTCCTGGGCCTGGACAGGCGGGCATGCCGACGGGGAAAGGGACCTTCTGGCCGTGGCCCTGCGGGAAGCCCGGGAGGAAAGCGGGCTTGAAACCCTGCGGGTGCTGAAAGACGGCATCTTTTCTCTGGAAACCCTGACGGTAGACGGCCATATCAAACGGGAAAGCTATGTTTCCAGCCATCTGCACCTGAATGTAACCTATCTTCTGGAGGCAGACCCCAGGGAACCGCTTCGCATGAAGCCAGACGAAAACAGCGGCGTTGCCTGGTTCCCCGTATCCCAGGTAGCCGAAAGGGTCACGGAGCCCTGGATGAACCGCTGGGTCTATCAAAAGCTAATGGAAAGAGTGCGCGCATTGGGCGCGTAATATGGAGAAATACATGGAATTTTTACCCATCACCAAGCAGGAAATGCTGGAGCGCGGCATTGCGCAGCCGGACTTTGTCTACGTCATTGGCGACGCCTACGTAGACCACCCCTCCTTTGGCCACGCCATCATCAGCCGCATTCTGGAAAACCACGGCTACAGCGTGGTCATCATCTCTCAGCCGGACTGGCGCAACCCCAAGTCCATCGACGTCTTCGGTCGCCCCAGGCTGGGCTTTCTGGTCAGCGGCGGCAACATGGACTCCATGGTCAACCACTATTCCGTCACCCGGCACCGCCGGAAGACGGACTCCTTCACCCCCGGCGGCATCATGGGCAAGCGCCCGGACTACGCCACCGTCGTCTACTGCAATCTCATCCGGCAGACCTACAAGGATGTACCCATTCTCATTGGCGGCATTGAGGCCAGCCTGCGCCGCCTGGCCCACTACGACTACTGGTCCGATGCCATGAAGCGTTCCATCCTCCTGGATTCCCAGGCGGACCTGCTGATGTACGGCATGGGTGAGCGCAGCGTCGTGGAAATTGCAGACGCCCTGAACGCCGGTATGGACGTGAAGGACATCACCTATATCGACGGCACGGTCTTTAAGTGCAGGGAGCTGGACGAAAGCCTGCCCACAATTATTCTGCCCGGCTACGAAGAGCTGCAAAAAAACAAGCGCACCTACGCCGAGTCCTTCAAAATCCAGTACGGCAACTGTGATCCTTTCACCGCCAAGCGGCTGGCCGAGCCCTACGGGAAGGAATATGTGGTGCAGAACCCGCCCCAGAAGCCCCTGACCATGGAGGAAATGGACGCGGTCTATGACCTGCCCTACTGCCGGGCCTATCACCCCAGCTATGAAAAACTGGGAGGCGTGCCCGCCATTGAGGAGGTCAAGTTCAGTCTGGTCAGCAACCGGGGGTGCTTTGGCGCCTGCTCCTTCTGCGCCCTGACCTTCCACCAGGGCCGTATCGTCCAGGTGAGAAGCCACGAATCCATTCTGGCCGAGGCAGAAAAAATGGTCAAAGACCCGGATTTCAAGGGCTACATCCACGATGTGGGCGGCCCCACCGCCAACTTCCGGCACCCCGCCTGCGAAAAGCAGATGACCAAGGGTGCCTGCGGCGGACGGCAGTGCCTCTACCCCACCCCCTGCAAGAATATGAACGCCGACCACAGCGATTATGTGGCGCTGCTGCGCAAGCTCCGGAAAATTCCCGGTGTCAAGAAGGTCTTCGTTCGCAGCGGCATTCGCTTTGACTATCTTTTGGCCGACTCCAAGGACACCTTCTTCCGGGAGCTGGTGCAGTACCACATCTCCGGGCAGCTGAAGGTCGCCCCGGAGCACGTGTCCGATGCGGTGCTCTGCCGCATGGGCAAGCCCAGGAACGCGGTATACAATCGGTTTGTGGACAAATATTTTGCTTTAAACAAGCAGTACAACATGAACCAGTTTCTGGTGCCCTATCTCATGTCCAGCCATCCCGGCTCTACCATGAAGGAGGCCGTGGAGCTGGCGGAGTACATCCGGGATATGGGCTACAATCCGGAACAGGTGCAGGACTTCTACCCCACCCCCTCTACCCTGTCCACCGTCATGTACTACACCGGCCTGGACCCCCGGACCATGGAGAAGGTCTATGTCCCCACGGACCCCCATGAGAAGGCCATGCAGCGGGCGCTGATCCAGTACCGGAATCCCAAAAACTATTATCTGGTGAAAGAGGCGCTGATCGCAGCCCACCGGGAGGATCTGATCGGTTCCGGCCCCAAGTGCCTGATTCGGGCTGTTCCGCCCAGAAGCGGCGGCTACACCTCCGCCTCCAAGGCCCCGGGAAAGCCTGCCAAGTCTACTGCCCCCGGCAAGGGAAATAACGCAAAAGGCGGAACTTTCCAAAAGGCCGGAAGGAACACCGGGAAAGCCCCTGCCGCCCATTCCGCAAAGACAAGCAGGAACGCCCGTCCCGCATCTTCCGGTAAGAAGCGCTGACAGACAGTGTAATTTTCCCGTTTTACACATATTCCGGCAATTTTCCTGATGTTTTTGGATTTTGGCTTCCACTTGCTGTATTTTCAATACAATAAATCGGAATTTATAAAGGAGAATATTGATGAAACTATTTTTATGTTCGCAC
>ERZ772831.3956-NODE-3956-length-10000-cov-2.879437_pt1 | contig 10000 bp, 11 predicted proteins | sample MGYA00580858_ERZ772831 | MGnify/ENA primary metagenome ERZ772831 (study PRJEB29015, sample SAMEA2737694) | human gut metagenome | biome: human gut; feature: human-associated habitat; material: faeces | place: China | collected 2012 ... | reverse complement strand
CGCGACGAGGCGCAGGAGCTGCTGATAGTCAAGGCCAACGTAGACCGCATTTTGCAGAATACCGAGCGTGGAGGCAACGCACAGGAAAAGGGCACAGTCAGCTTCGCTGCTAACTGTTCCCTGTACTAAAGCTAATGTTTTGAATCGCAATAAGATTGGATTTATACTTTTATTGCGTCTTAGTTAACGGCAGTCCATGAATGAATAGTGTTAGTCGACCAAAGAGCATACCAGTAAAAACCAGAAATAGTATCCGTGTCCCGCTGGTACCAGCAATCTTTGCTAGAGAGCCTAAAAAGCTAGGAGCACCCCAAATAGCTACCGTCAGTTCGGTAAATCCTAGAGGTAATAGAACAATAAGTAGGACTATATTCAGAATAATATGCCACCGACTAAGACTCAAATACTTCCAATTACGGCCTAGGAGTGCACCAAATATAAAAGGGAAAAGTGGAATGATTAACTGTTCGATAAGTAACACGCACCGCCGGAAGCTTCCGTTCCGACGGCTCCTGATTGTTTGGACCGGGTCTTTTTTACCTGTCTTTGGCTTCCGCCACAACGAGCGTGAGACCGACTGCACGCAACGAGTCGAGCAGCACCTGAAGCGTCGGATTGCCGGACTTGCCGAAGGACCTGTAGAGGACCGCGCGGCCGATGCCGCTCGCCATGGACACCTGGCTCATGCCGCGGCAGCGGAAGAGCTCGCCGATGCTCGCAGCGGCATCGGAGGCGGATCCAGTGTTGAAGGCCTTGCAGATGTTGTCCATCTGAACCTGGTTATCCTCAAGGGACTTGGGCATGAGGACCGTCTTGTGCGAATTCATTCTGATCATCAGTTTCTCTCTGTATATTTTCGAGTTGAGATTCGGCCTTCAGCGGCGGCTCCTTGACGCAAGGCCCTGTCGTTCCTGCCTTTGAGGGGTATTGTGCGTATCCCCGACAGGCGCAACAGTCTCGAATCCGAGGGACCGTCAGGCCGTGTTTAAATTCGCGTATATGATACAGTCGCGCCGTCCCCTGCTGTCTACGACAAACACCTGAGTCGGGCCCATAAAGAAAAAATTTCTTGCGCCTGATCAAGGGTTTTTCCCAAAATTAACCTTTTCGCCGATGATTGAGCACGGCGTTTGGTTGTCGTCTTTAGGTTTCTCCCAAGCGTCATGAGACTGATTCTCGAGTCCTGAAGACTTCTGCAGGAGCGGTGTTTCGACCCGATTGGCGTGAAAAGGCGAACAATCTGAAGGATTTGGTTGCATTTGCCCGCCCTCTCCAGTTCTCCGGAGGACTTGTGGGTTCTTACCAGACTAAACAGTCCTATAAGGATAAAAATTTCTATATCAAAACACGGTTTTTCGGCCGGCAAAAAGGCCGCTTCGCGATGACGGCGAAACGGCCTTTTGGGGAGTCGTGAACGGGCGGAACTCGGGATCAGGCTCCGAGGCTCGCGACGAGTTCGGGCGCGAACTGCTGGCACCAGCCGTAGGCGGTGAGCAGAATGCCTGCGACGGGCACGAGCGCGTAGATGAGGAACTTCTCGAACGCGCCCCAGGTCTGGACCTTCGAGCGGAAGACGAAGGCGAAGACCACGGCTGCGCCGAAGATGAAGGAGCCCTGGCGGAAGTTCTGGCGGGCCTCCTCGATCGTGAAGTCGAACATCATCGAGAGGGAGACCGATAGGGCCCAGGCGCAGATGATCGCGCCGGCCACCCAGAGAGCAGTGCCGATTCTGTCTTTCATAATTGGATGTCAGTCGGGTTCTTGTGGTTGCAAAAGGATTCCGTATTGTAGTCCCACGGGACGAGCGCCGTTGAAGCCGATCCGATTGCCGCGCCGCCCTCGCCCGCCGCCTCGTCCGTGACGAAGGCTCGCCGATGCACGTTTTCTTCTTTTGCAGAGGACATTCGCCTTAGAATGACGTCATCAAGCAATTCACGAAGAGGACGCCATGCAGAGCCCGAAGCCGAAGATCCACGACCTTGCCATTCTCAACGCCCGCGTGCTCGACGTCTTCACGGGAGCGCTCGATACGAAGACAGTACTTGTTGAAGACGGCCTCATCCACGGGTTCGGTTCGGAACCCGCAAAAGAAACTTTCGAAGCAAAGGGCGCTGTGCTTCAGCCGAGCCTCATCGACTCGAACGTGCACATCGAGAGCCCGATGCTCTCCCCCGCCAGCTTCGCCTCACTGGTTCTTCCGTTCGGTACGACGACTGTCACCGCCGACCCTCATGAAATGACCAACGTACGCCATGCACGGGCTCGTCGAGGCCTGCCGGGACCTCCCGCTTGTCGTGAAGCTCATGGTGCCGTCCTGTGTTCCGGCCCTGCCCTTCGAGGATGAAGGCGCTTTCATTGATGCCGGGCAGACACAGGCGCTGCTCGAACACCCCGAGTTTTTTTTCGGTCTTGGCGAAATGATGAACGTGCCCGGCATCCTCAATGGCAACCCCGAGGCCTGCAGCAAGGTCGCGGCTGCCCTAAATCTCGACAAGCCCGTCGACGGCCACGCGCCGCTTTGCACGGGCGCGGATCTCGAAGCCTATGCCCGTGCCGGCATCCGCACGGACCATGAATGCACGACGAGCTCAAAGCTTAGGGAACGCATTTCACTTGGCATGTACGTCTCGATCAGTGAAGGCTCGTTCGCGAGAAACCGTCTTCCCTTGATCGAGAACCTCATTGCCGACCTTTCGCGGCGCTGCAGCTTCTGCACCGACGACAGGCACCTCGCCGACACGCTTGAGCGCGGGCACATCAACGGCATGTTGGCGATGGCCGTTGAGGCGGGCATCCATCCCGTTGACGCCGTGAGGATGGCGACTCTCAATACCGCCAATGTAATGGCCTTCAGGACCGCGGCGTGAGTGCGCCCGGACGCAGAGCCGACCTGCTGCTTCTCGACAACCTTGATGACTTCAGTCCGCTCGCCGTCTGGACGAAGGGCAGGCTCGTCGCGCGCAACGGGAGCCTTGTCATCGACGCTCCGAAGCAGAAGCCCGGATTTCTTGCGGACACGGTGAGGATTGCGCCCGTCACGGCCGAATCCTTCGACTTCCAGGCTCGTCAGGGAATGCCAGGATGATCGGCCTTCTGCCTCACAGCCTCATCACGGAGGAGGAGATTGCCTCGGTGAAGACGCTTCGCGACGGTACGGTGAGGCTCTCCGACAATCCGGGATGCGTGAAGCTTGCGGTCGTCGAACGGCACAGGCGCACGGGCCGCATCGGCACGTGTCTTCTTGATCCCGCCTATAGGCTCAGAGGTGGCGCGATCGCCACGTCGGTTTCCCACGACTCGCACAACATCGTTGTGGCAGGTGACGACGAAGAGGACATGGCGCTCGCCGTTCAAAAGATTGAGGAAATGCAGGGCGGGATTGTCATGGTTGCGAGGGGAGAAGTACTCGACGCGCTGCCGCTTCCCGTCGCGGGCCTCATAAGCGATGGGACACCCGAAGAGACGGCGGCGGCCATCAGGCGGCTCACGAAGCTCGCCCACGGGCACTACGGCATTGCGCAGGACAGCAACGCCTTCATGACCCTCTCGTTCCTTGCGCTCCCCGTGATTCCGCACCTCAAGCTCACGACGAAGGGACTTTTCGACGTCACCCGATTTGATTTCGTGCCAAACGACGCGGCGCTTGAAGACAATCGCGGACGAGTGGGAGACCGGATTTCATCCTGACCCGCCTCATTTTTTGCCTGCCGTCATGCATTTCCGGCGATTCGAGCGTTTTCTTCGTATTTTTTTGGCTTTCCCTCGTGTACACTTGAGCTCATTCGTTATTTAAGCAAGATCAGGAACATGTCCAACGTCTTCATCACCGGCGCTTCAAGCGGCATCGGTGCGGCACTTGCCCGCCAGTATGCGCAGCGAGGCGACGTCCTCGGGCTCGTCGCCCGCAATCCCGAAAAGCTGCAGGCCCTCATCGACACGCTTCCCGGCGACAAGTCTCGCTACCACGCGTTTCCCGCCGACGTGACGAAAAAGGATGAGATCATTGTGGCCGCACAGAAGTTCGAGGCCCTTTCCGGGGGCGCTGACATCGTGATCGCCAACGCGGGCATTTCCATCGGTTGCAAGACCGAGTTCTACGAGGACCTTGAGGTGATGGAAGCCATCTACAGGACGAACGTCTTCGCGATGGCCTACACCTTCCACGGCTTCATCGAGCCGATGACGAAGCGCGGCCGCGGCAAGCTCGTGGGCATCGCCTCGGTCTCCGGCATTCGAGGCCTTCCCGGCAGCGAAGCCTACGGCGCATCCAAGTCCGCCGTCATCACCTACAACGAAAGCCTTCGCGTCGGCCTCAGGAAGACGGGCATCAAGGTCCAGACGATCAGTCCGGGCTTTGTGAGGACGCCTCTCACGAGCGCCAATCCCTACAAGATGCCCTTCGTACTCACGCCCGACGAATTCGCCGAGCGCGCCGTCAAGACCATCGACAGCGACGCCTCCTACCGCACGATTCCCTGGCAGATGGGCCTTCTCGCGAAGGCCATGCGCATTGCGCCCAACTGCCTCTGGGACAAGATCGTCGCCAACCGCAAGCAGAAGCCCCGCCTCGCCGACAAGCAGAAGGCCGAAGCCGAGGCCGCGCAGAGGAAATGAGCGCGTCAGAACACGTGACCCGACCGGCTCGACCCTGATTGAGCCGGTCCATTACAAAGAAATTGACCAGCGACCTTCCGGCGACGCGACGTCGTCGGCAGGTTCATGCGCGACATGAATCCGCGCAGCGCGTGCCGGCGCACGCCGACCCTCATGGAGATTCACATGACCACCTACAAGCCCACCGGTGAGAAGCCTGACGAATTCAACCTTTATCTTCAGGAACGCATGGCCGCGCTCGGTCTCGATCCGAAGACCATCGCGGAAAACACGGGCATTGCGCTCCCCACGGTTCTCACCCATCTGAACTTCCCCGGCAAGCCCATCAAGCCCCAGAGCATCCAGAAGTTCGCAGCCGAGCTCAACGTTCCTTATGCGGTGCTTCGCGACCTCTACACGCGCGTGCGCTGCCAGGGCAAGGTTCGCACGAAGTACGTCATCGGCATGATGCCCAAGGGCGAGACCGCCCTGCTCGCCATGATGATCAAAAACACCCTGACCTACAGGTCCATTCCGATGACCGATTTCTCGGAGATGACGGGCATTCCTCTTGATCAGCTCATGTATCCCCCGAGAAAGCCCTCCGACGCCTTTGTCGCAGCCCTTGCACAGGGTTTTGACGTCGGCGAAGACGCCATCCGTGAACATGCCACCAGTCTCGTGGGCACGAAGGACAGGACGCCCATCGTGCTCTCCGAGCTCCAGAAGCGGGGACTTTGCTTCAGAGACTGGATCGCCATGACCAACTGCTCCGTCGAGAACGCCTACAGGCTCCTTGTCGGCAGATTTCCGCTCGATCCCGACCTCAAGATCACGGCTGCTCTGGCCCTGCGCATCGATCCCGAAGAATTCATCTTCAGATACGACACCTCGAAGAGCACCACTGCCTCCGAAGCCAAGCGTGCGAAGCGCTTCTGCGAGCTTGTCATTGCCATGATGGAGCACAAGAAGCTCACGAAGTCCGAGTTCATTCACAAGAGCGGCGTGCACTCCTTCACGGCCGACACCATGCTGGCCGGCGAGACGACCTCGCTCCTCTACAGAACGCTGGAAAAGACCTCGGCGGCCCTGGAGATCCCCATCGAAACGATCATCGATCATATTTCGGGACTCAAGCCCGCCATTTGACGTCTCCTCGACGTCATCCTTCAGCGGTGACGACCGGGTCGCGGGAGACGAATCCCTCAGGACTAGGTCCGGCGGCAGCCCTTGGTGTGGAAATATCCGGTGGAATCCTTTTCAAAGATCGTACCGTCTGGATACGGTATTTTGCCGTCATAGCACATGCTGCGCATTTCAGGTGAAATCGAAATCGAGAAGCGAATTTTCATCATCTGTTGACGCGTGAGCTTGACACCCGCCTTCCTGGGTGCGTCGGCCGACACCCCGGCCGAGATCCTGACGCACGGACCGCCGTTAATGACGGCCGTACGCTGAAAGGCTCCACACTTCTCCAGCATGGCCAGAACGAGGAACGCCGTCTGTTCGGTGGTGATCAGGCGCGCCAGCGCCTCGAGGCCACCCTCGGCCTGAAGGACGCGGGCGGCGTTTTCAAGGTGTTCGGGATTCCTGCAGAGTGGCGCAACCTGATGGATGGTTCGGTTGAGTGAAAGCCATTGCTCGTCGACGACAGGTTTCCTGAGGGTCATGTTTTTTATGTATGGTGTCATTTCTGTAGCTTGTGTTATTGCGAAGAAATGTCGAAACGCCTGAGCGGTTACGACGCGAACATCGTGCCATGCAGATCAAAAGTTTTCAACCCGAGCAAATGACGGAAATGTCGTCTCAAGGCGCATCCAAGGCGGTTTTCGCCTTTTGAAATCAATTTATCAGGGTGAAGATCTCTGCCGCTTCAATAGAACGTGATCGCCGTCAACGCCTGAAAGACAGAGGCCTTAAGGCGATGTTCACTTCCGGATTTCATCAGGAGCATCGACGAGACTTCGATTTCTTGATTCAAATCAAGCCTTCCTGAAATCACCCTCGAGATCAAGGATCAAGCTAAAAAAAATGGACCGCCTGCAGGCAGTCCTCTTGAGTGTCGAATGGAGCGCAAAATGCACGGTCGTCAGCGCATCATGCCATCGCAGGCCGTGCAGAGCTCTTCAATGTAGTCGATGCGGGAAAGCGCATGAGACCAGCAGACGGGAATGCCGTTGTCGCCGTCTTGGCCGTAGATGATGCCGGCAAGGCCGCCGGTAACCGCACCGATCGTGTCGGCGTCACCGCCCAGATTGACGGCCTTGAGGACGGCATCGACGTAGTTGTCGGAGTTGATGAGGCACCAGAGGGACGCCATGAAGACGTCGGAGACGAAGCCGGAGTTCGGCACGGAGACGCGCGAGAGGTGCGGCATGAGCTGCAGCTTCGGGAGGTAGTAGTCCGGAATCTCGACGAAGTGGTTCTCAATGAGCGCTTCAAGCGCCTCGGCGGGCTTGTGCCCCTGAAGGAGCTCGTCGACGTAGCACGAGTAGAGACGGCAGATGACGATGCTGATCTGGTGGCTGTGCGTGAGCGAACCAGCCGCATCGACGATCTCGAGGCGGTCGGGGCTGTTGAGAAGCGCATAGGGAAGCATGCGCATGAGTGCGCCTGCGCCGTTGTCGAGAATGTCGCCGCCGCCGCAGATGTCGGCGGGCGTGCCGCTGCGATGGCGCGAGACGGCCCTGGCCGTCGTGCGGCCCCAGCCGTAGGCCTTGCCGTCGGGGGTGTAGGCCCCCTCGTGCAGCCAGCGGTCGAACTTCATCATCACGTCCTCGGCATCGTAGCCCTGCCTTTCACGAAGGCTGTCGAGCTCGGCCAGAATCATGGCCGTATCGTCCGACCAGAAACCGACGGGCTTTTCATGCCAGCCAAGGGGGTGCATGTTCTCGCAGACGTAGGTGTCCCTTTCCTTCCCTTCATAGGGCACGCCAAGAGCGTCGCCGACTGCTGCGCCGACAACGGCCTGCAAAAGATGCGACATCGAGAATTTCCTCCAATCCCGGAACGACCATCGTCCTAGGGTTTTCATTTGCTTCACGATTGTAGCCCATTCGCGTTAACCCTGAAGGGGACCGGTTCTCAATTCCTCTGACCTTTTCCCTGCAAAGCGGCTGCCCTGGCCCGCCCTCTTCCGAAATTTTACGTTTTTCTACCGATCGCCATCCCATGAATGGGTTACGGCTCAGCCGCTCCGCTCCCCCTCACCGAAGGGGCCCGAGCGGCTCACCCGCTCTGTTTTGACACCTTTGCACGGCAGTCGATCGGCTCGAAACGACTGCAGGAGTAAAAACCGCTTCCTCTGAAAACCCACATTCGAGGGTTTTCCCCAACGGGGCTGAAGCTTAATGAATGTCCCGTATGGCGAAAGGTTTTTGCCGAAGCGTACATTTGCTCTCGCCGGCAAACGAAAAACCTCGCCAACCGTCTCGAACCAACCGAACGTCGGCGGTTTTCTCAAAAAATCAGATGAAAATCATATGAAAATCAATTTCCATCAACTAGTATCCGCCGTGGGATCAAAGAAAGACAAGATCGCCGCAGGCCTTCTTGTTCTGTACGCCCAAGCAGCTTCCGCGGGGGACGTGCAGGCCTTCGACAAACTGTACACCCAGCTCACGGGCTGGGCCCAGGGCTCCCTGGGGAAGTCCATCGCCATCATCTTCCTGCTTGTCGGCCTCGCTGTCGGGCTCGCCAAGGGGAGTCTCTATGCTGCAGTTGTATCCATCGCCTGCGGCTTGACCTTGATGATCGCACCCTCCGTCATTGACAGCATCTTTACTGTCTGATGGCGGCACCCGAGGGCGTTCGCGTCCCGACCGGTCTTGACGATCCGCCTCGATTTCTCTTTTTCGATGCGGACCTCGTCGCCGTGGTCCTCACCGTGACCTATCTCGGTGCGGTGCTGGACCACATTGGGGCCGGCGTCTTTCTGGGCGCGCTGTCGGCCTACGGTTGGCACAAGGTCTCGGGCCTTCACGGCCGCGGCTACGGCGCAGCGCTCGCCTACTGGCACCTCGGCGCGTCTTCCTTCGGGCGGACGCCCCCGAGCTCGGCCAGACACTTCGTGCGCTGAAGCCCGTCCGCCGACGGTCAGGTCCGAACGTCAATCACTTCCCCCCATTCCCCAGGGCCGCAGCCGTACGTCCGCGCATGCGCAGCCGCCTCGGGGATCCTTCTCATGCTCTACACATCCATCGTCGCCGAACGCATCGGCTTGAGACGAAGCTTTGCCGTCATCATGGCGATGAGCTTTGCGCTCAACTTCATCCTCGCCCTCGCGCTTCTCCTGCAGCAGCCCGAGACGCGCACCATCGTCGTTCCGCCCACGCTCGCCGCCGAGCGCGAGGTCTGGACCTTCGACGAGGCGGGTCCCGGAGCGCCGTACCTCGAGCGTTGGGCCCTCTCCGTCCTCTCCCATGCGGCAAGCGTCACGCCCGAAACCGTCGACTCCTCCCGCCGCGTCGTCCTTCAGCACGTTGACCCGGGCTTCTACGGAAAGCTCGAGGAGGCCCTCATCGTTGAGGCCGACCGCATCAAGAAGGACCACTCCTCCACGATCTTCTATCCCGACCGCGCCCGCGTGAACACGTCCGACCTCTCCGTCGAGGTCGAAGGCGTCCAGAAGACGCTCGTCGGCAGCACCGTCACGAGCTCGAGAAAGAAAACCTGGCGACTGACGTTCCGCTACGACGCAGGACGCCTCTTCCTCACGTCCCTCACCGACCAGCCGTCGTCTGGGTCCTGACAAAACCTTCCCTCACGGAGCCCTCATGATCGTCACTCGCTCTGACATTGAGTCCTTCAAGCGATTCGTCCCGAAGCTCGCGCTCGCAGGCGCAGCCATCCTGATCCTCTCGGCCTTCGCCCCGTCGTCCGACGCCGCCGTCTTCACGGCCCGTGAAGGCGACGCACCCCTTGAATTCACGCTGCCCGCGCACGAGACCACCATGGTCGCCATTCCGGCCGACCCCATTGCCTCGGCCGTCTACGACCGTCACCTGATCGACGTTCAGACGGATGCCGCGAGCGGCATGCTCTACGTCCTCCCGAAGATGGAGGGCTCGGCCATGGTCTACGTCACCTGCAGGTCGGGCGAGACTGCGCCCCTGCATCTCACCTTCACCGCGGATGCGGAGCCCCGCACCATCATCCTCGAAAAGAGCGTGCGCAGGGCCGAACAGGCGAATGCGCCCGTTCGCGTGCCCGCTGCGCCCCTTCGCGCCGAAGGCTTCCCCGCCGAGATGAAGCGCCTCGTGACGCTCGTCCTCAGGGGCGAAGAGACCGATGAAGTCTCCCGCACCGCCATGACCGAGCCCGCTCAGGGTGCGGCCGCCGCCATGAAGAGGCTCGCACCGCTTCGCGTGCGCATCGAAGGCATCTGGCGCTCCCGCCATGCCGAGGC
>ERZ772831.3955-NODE-3955-length-10002-cov-23.095004_pt1 | contig 10002 bp, 9 predicted proteins | sample MGYA00580858_ERZ772831 | MGnify/ENA primary metagenome ERZ772831 (study PRJEB29015, sample SAMEA2737694) | human gut metagenome | biome: human gut; feature: human-associated habitat; material: faeces | place: China | collected 2012 ... | reverse complement strand
TGCCGCCGATGGAGGAATCGATCATGGAAAGGGTGGTGGTGGGGCAGTTGATAAAGTCGATGCCGCGCATATAGATGGAGGCGGCAAAACCGGCAAGGTCGCCCACCACGCCGCCGCCTACGGCCACCACAAGGTCGCCCCGGCCCATGCCGAAGTCCAGCATCTGCCGCAGCACGGTCTCCAGAATTTTAAAGCTCTTGCTGGCCTCGCCCTGCGGCACGGTGATGATGGTGGCGTCCTTGCACTGGTCTGCCACCATCTGGGCGTACTGTGCGGGCACACCGCTGTCGGTGACCACCGCCACCCGGCGGTCCAGCCGGGCGAACTGATACAGGTTTTCCAGCGAGCCGCGCTTGACGATGATGTCGTAGCTGCGCTCGCCCAGATTCATGGTCAGCTTGGTTCCGATAAAATCACTCATTTTGTATACACTCCTAACAGCCGCACCGTCCGGCAGGTGCGGTCAAGCTCGCGCAGCAGCGCGGCGGTCTCGCCGGCGGCGGCATCGCCCACCAGCTCTACATAAAAATAATATTCAAAGGGGACGTGCGGCATGGGGCGGCTCTTGATGGACTCCATATTGAAGCCGCTGGCACCGATGACCTGAATCACCTCGGCCAGTTTGCCGGGCTTGTTGTCCACCGTGAACAGTAGCGAGAACCGGTTGCCCGCCGTGGGCTTTTCGCGGCTGAGCACGATGAACCGGGTGGTGTTGTCGCCGTCGGTATTGATGTTGGGCACCAGAATTTCCAGCCCGTACAGGGCGGCAGTCTCGGCGCTGGCAATGGCGGCCTTTGTCGCATCGCCGCTTTCTGCCACGAACTTTGCAGCCATGGCGGTGTTTGCCATGGCGGTGGCGGGCAGACGGAACTGCTTTAAAAAGGTCTCGCTCTGGGCGATGGCCTGCTGGTGGCTGTACACGGTGCGCAGCTGGGAAAGCTGGGTGCCCGGCAGCACCAGCAGGTTCTGGGAGATGGGCAGGTCGTACACGTCCACCACCCACAGCTCCGGGTGGTTATAGCACAGGTCCAGCACGGCGGAAACGTCCCCGGCGTGGCTGTTTTCAAAGGGTACTACGCCGTGAGCGGCTTCGCCCGCGGCAACGGCCTCGAATACCTCGTCCCACGTGGAATAGCTCACGGCTTCGGCGTGGGGGAACAGCGCCTTGAGGGCGATGTGGGCAAACGCACCTTCCACTCCCTGATAGGCGGCGCGGTTGTGCCCCAGCACGGCAGCTTCGTACTGCTTGGCGATGTCCATCATGTGCTGGACATGGTCTTTATAGTAAGGGCGCAGCGCGGGCTGCTGAATGCGGGCTGCGGCCTTTTCCAGCACGGCGGCCTCCCGGGCGGCATCGTAGATGGGCAGGCCGTGCGCCCGCTTATATTCGGCCACCTGCAAAACGGCAGCCATCCGGCGCTCGAACAGCGCAGCCAGCTGCGCATCCACCGTGTCGATCTCGGCACGGGCTTGTTCCAGTGCGTCCATGGGGGTCACATCCTTTTTGGTCGGTTTTTGCTGGGATACCTAGTAAGTATACCATAACCGGGACAGAGAAACAACAAACCGCCCTCCATTTGAGGGTGGAGAAAATTTCAAATCATCCATGGGTAAAAAGACGAAAATAGAAAACAGAAACGCACCCACAGTCCGTTTTTGCGCCCTGAAAAGCAGGGAAAACGAACGGTGGGTGCGTTAAGGGGTTACCCCTTCCGTCATCGCTGCGCGATGACACCTTCCCCAAGGGGACGGCTTTTGCGCTGCCGGAAAGTTTGCCGCCACTGCTGAAGGCGTCCCCTTGAGGGCCGACTTCCCCCGCTCCGGGGGAAGATGTCACCGTAGGTGACAAAAGGGGGAATCTGGCGCCGTAGGCGACTGAGGGGGTAACTATTTATTCTTCAAAATATCCTCCCAGCTGCGGGCTTTGCCGTAATAGCGCCCGTAGGGGTTATCAAGGTCTGCGGCGCGGGGACTGGGCGGCGCGGGCGGCTGGGGCTTGGGAGTGCGGTCAAAGGTGATGTGCACGGCAGCGCCGCCGGCTTTGATGCGGAAGCGCATCTTTAATGCCCCTCCCCGGCGGTGGAGACAGCCCCGGCGGTCAGGCTTGCCCAAAGGGGCTCGCTGTTTTCCAGCAGGGAAGCGGATTCCTTCAGCCATGCGCCCCGGATGCCGATATAGTAATCTGCCAGCAGCTGCTGGCTGTCGCCGCTGGCGCTCTGCACCGCGTCCGAGGTGTAGCTGCCCAGCTCCATCCCGGTCAGCACCGGGCAATCCGTCCAGCGGTAGACCATGTTCCACCAGTCGCTGTCGGCATCGGATTTGGGCAGATGGCCGTCCAGATACCGCAAAGTGCCGGTGGTCTGCTGGAAGCCTGCGGGGTCGTAAAGGATAAAGATGGAGCTGAGGGAGCTCTGGATATCGGTGGAAAGCTTGGTGGTGCCCGCCATATCCAGATAGGCGTCCGAGTCCTCACTGTTGAAAGCCATGGTGTACTGGTTGATCTTTACCACCACCTTGCCGTCTCCGTTGCAGTCCTCGCCGTAGGCGGCAAGCTGCTGTTGCAGGGCGGTGACGGTGGCTTCGGGCAGGTAGTAAGGGCTTACCACCGCCACGTTGTAATCCGGGTGGGTGGTCAGGAAATACTGCCCGATAAAGCAGTACGCCACGAACGCACCCGCAATGCCGAAGATGAGCACCCATTTCAGGTTGTAGTCCCACCAGTTTGCCCAGCGCTCCTTGCGGCTGTACTGCCGCTCCTTGCGGGGCTTGAGGTCCTTGGGGTCGATGTCGCGTTCGTAACGGTAGCTTGCCATAAAATAGTTCTCCTGTGTGATGAAACGGGCGGGAAAGGCTGTTACTTCAGTGCTGCCAGAATGCTCTGGCGCACGGCGTCGGGCAGCTGCTTCTGCTCGGCCTTGCTCATGCCGGCGGTCTGGATGGGGGGCATGATCTTGATGCGCACACTGCCCGGGCGGCAGCGGTTGCCATTGCTCTCAAACAGGGCGCGTGCACCGGTCACGGCCACCGGCACCACCGGGGCACTTGTCTTGACCGCAATGCGGAAAGCGCCGGCCTTGAACTCGCCCGCGCCGCCCTCTTCGCCCTTGTAGCGGGTGCCCTCTGGGAAGATGACGAAGCTGCGGCCGCCCTCCACGATGGCAGTGGCATCGTTCAGTGCCCGCACCGAGGCGCGCACATCGTCACGCTGCACGAACACGCAGCCCAGCAGCTTCATCCAGCGGTTGAGCAGGGGAATCTTTTCCAGCTCTTCCTTGGCAAGGATGCCGTGGGGCTTTTCCAGCCCGGCCAGCAGCAAAGGGATGTCGTAGTAGCTGCGGTGGTTCGCCACGAATACGCAGGGGCGGTCCTTGGGAATATTCTCCAGCCCTTCCACGGACAGGGAAACACCGGTCACCTTTAAAATGCCCCGGCTCCAGCGGGGAATATGCTGGTTCACGATCTGCTCCACGGTGGCGGTATCTCCGGCGGCTGCGGCGCGCTCGGCGCGGCGCAGGATGCCGTAGTGCAGGATCATGTAACCGAACAGATAAATAAACATCGCAATGGTGCGAAGAATGCTCATGATAGTTTCCTCCTATTGCAAAAAATGCCATTGTCATTGTAGCACACTTTGCACAAAAAAGGGAGAGATAAATATTTTTTTACAATTCCGCCCCGGTTGTATCTTGCAAAGTTGACAAAATACGGGTATATTTATATCTGTAAAGCCAGCACAATGGCACTTTCCAGACAAAACGCCTGCGGTGCCGGTTAAAAACGTAAGAGAGGTACCGCAGTTACTATGGGTCTTTTTCCTTCTGCCAACGATTTCAAGGCCGGAAAGGGTGTCGAAAAGGACGCCCCCCGCAAGACCGGCATCGGCCGCTTTTTTGAGCTTGTAGGCCGTGATATGAACGGGATGTTCCTTGCAAACCTGCTGACCTGCATCGGGTTTGCGCCGGTCATCTGTCTGGTGTACATCGGCTTTTTGCAGAACAGCCTGCCGGTGATGCTGGGCAGCGCTGCCGTAGGCGGTCTGCTGGCGGGCCCGGCACTGGCAGGAATGTACGATACCGTCCTGCGCGCACTGCGCGACGAGGCGGGCTATTGGTGGGTGACCTACCGCAAGGCGTTCAAGCGCAACTTTAAAGCCAGCCTTGCGCCGGGCGTGCTGTACACCGTAGTGGTCACGCTGCAGATCTTCCTCGTCTATTTCTGCTTCAATATGCTGTACCACGGCACCAACGTGGGCATCCCGCTGTGGGTGGCTACGGTGCTCAATCTGGTGCTGTTCCAGATGCTGTTTGCCTATATGTGGCCGCAGGTGGTGCTGCTGGATCAGCCGTTGAGCCTGACTTTGAAAAACAGCATCAACTGCATGATCGCCTTTCTGCCCCACGCACTGGCTGCCGCCATCGTGCAGGTGCTGTTCTGGGGCGTGGTGATCCTGTGTATGCCGCTGGGCCTTTTCCTGATGCTGATCTTCGGCTTCTGGTTCGTCACCGAGGTGTCCTGCCAGATCGTGTACGGTGATATCGACCGGGTGTTCCACATCGAGGAGAACATCCGCAAAATGAAGGACGCCGAGCTGGAAGCCGCCCTGAAAGAGGACTACGCCGACGACGACACCCCGGAGGAATAAGCGCTGACACTGCGGAAAGGAGCGATGTCCCATGGAACAACGGAATAATCTTGTGCTGCAGGGGACAGAAACCTTTTCCCGCGGGCAGCTGGACAACCTTGCGCTGGAAAACGGCGCACTGGTGCTGGACAGCGTGGCCGGACGCAGCCTTTTGTACGGCAGCTACACCACCCCGGAATTCGCCATGCCGGCCTTCTGCAACCTGAACGTCAGCTGGAACGCCCATGCGCCCCGGGACACCATGGTGGAGGTGCGCTGCCGGGTGTACGCAGCAGGGGCGTGGACAAGCTGGATGAGCTTTGGCAAGTGGGCACCGGACTACCCCCGGTGCAGCGTGTCCAGCCAGAGCGAGGACGGCATGATCTTTTTGATGGGCGATACCGTCACGGTAGCCGCCCCGGGCGGCGGCACCGGCGTGCAGCTGCAGGTGAACCTTTCCACTAACAACGATAAAGTTACCCCGGCGGTGCGTCTGCTGGCGGCGGCGGTGCGTCCCCTTGCGTGGGAAAAGCGCAACGGCCATGCGCTGAACCGGCGGCTCTATCTGCCGGAATACTGCCTTTCCGCCCATGACCCCAGCTTTGGGCGGGAGATGGATCTGCCGCTGGTCATGGCGGCGCTGATGAACCGCTGGGGCGAAGATATCTTGCCGGAAGAAGTGGCCTACGCCATGGAGGACGGCAGCACCCGCAGCACCGGCAACACCGCCTTTGCGGCGGCCGCCGCAGGCTGCTGCGGCTACCCCTGCTGGCAGGCATGGATGGACCTTGCTGACCTGCGGGAGCAGATCCACGACGGCTGCTCGGTAGCGGTGCAGGTGGAGCGGCGGGTGCGCGGTCAGCGCGACCCGGTGCGGCTGTGGATGGGGCTGCACGGTTTTGGCCACGATGACGCTGTGATGGCAGATTTTGTGCTGCTGAACGACCCCACCGCCGATACCGACGGCGCAGTGAACTGCACCATGGCGCTGGTGGATTTTATGCGTTACTTTACCGGCAAGGCCATTGCCCTGCGGCCAAAGCAGCGGGAGACTGAGGCCGACCGTCCCCGGCGGCTGCGCTGCGAGCTGCGCGCCGGCACCCAGCCGGGCGTTTACTACTTTGAGCGGCGGGGAGAGCCCGCAGACCTGCCGGAGGATTTTTCCGGCTGGATCGCCTGCGCGCCCCACGACGGCGTGGCGCACGCCACCACCGCTCACCGCACCTTTTTGCGCTGTACCCGCACCGAGGACGGCGGGGTACAGTTCCCGCCGGAGCTGCTGGCCGCAGGCGGGCGCTGCAGCGTGTATGCAGTGGACCAGACCGGCACCATGCGGGTAGCAGAGGTACGGCTGCCGAAGCCGAAGCCTGTACCTGCAAGCACAGAACCCAAAGCCAATGGCCAGACCGGGGACGCCCCGGCACAGCCGTAAGCTTTTTCAGGGCGATATATGAAACAGGAGGAACACATTATGGCAAAGACGATCATCACTTTGGGCCGTGAGTACTGCACCGGCGGACGCTACATCGCAGAGGACGTGGCAAATGCACTGGGCATCAAGCTTTACGACAAGGAGCTGATCACCATGGCAGCAAAGAACTCCGGCTTGTCGGAGGAGGCTGTTGCCGCCAGCGAGAAACGGCACACCCACAGCCTGCTGTACAGCCTGTACACCATGGGCAACGAGCTGCCGCTGGGCGATCAGGTGTTCATTCTGCAGAGCCGTATCATCAAGCAGCTGGCCGAGGAAGGCCCCTGCGTGATCCTTGGCCGCTGCGGTGACTACGTCCTGCGGGAGCGCAAGGACGTGCTGCGGGTGTTCGTGTATGCACCCAAGGAGTGGCGCTTGCAGTACGCCAAGACCAACCCCTTGGTAAAGGCCAAGGACGAAAAGGGCATCAAGGACGAGGTGGAAAAGACCGACCGCAACCGCTCGGCCTACTACAACTACTACACCCAGAACCGCTGGGGCGATGCCCACAACTACGATCTGGCCATCAACGCCGCCCTTGGCCGCGAGACCTGCGTAAAGATGATCCTGGACGCAGCTGCCGCAAAGGAAAAAACGCTGTGACCCCCGGCCAGACTCAATAAACAACGACAGAACGTGGGCAGGGCGCTTCTGCGCCCTGCCCACATTTCCGGCAAGGAGAAATCGTGAAAACAAATCAATCGCAGACCGCACCCGGCGAGGTGCGGGAAAACATCATGGGCACCATGGAGATCAACCCCCTTTTGCTGAAGCTCAGCATCCCGATGATGATCTCCATGCTGGTGCAGGCACTGTACAACGTGGTGGACTCGGTGTTCGTGTCTCATGTCAGCGAGAGCGCCCTCACCGCCGTATCGCTGGCCTTTTCATTGCAGAATGTCATGATCGCCGTGGGCGTGGGCACCGGTGTGGGCGTGAACGCCCTGCTGAGCAAGAGCCTTGGCGAAAAGAACCAGAGCCGCGCCAACGCCACCGCAGAAAACGGCATCTTTCTTTCCCTGTGCAGCTTTGCGGTGTTTTTTGTCATCGGCCTTACCTGCATGAAGCCCTACTTCTACGCCCAGACCAGTGACGCCGTCATCGCGCAGCAGGGCATCCAGTATTTGTCGGTGTGCTGCATCTTTAGTCTGGGTCTGTTCACTCAGACCATGGGCGAAAAGCTGCTGGCGGCTACCGGGCGCACCTATCTGAGCATGATCAGCCAGCTGGTGGGTGCCGTGGTGAACATCATTCTGGATCCCATCTTCATCTTCGGCTACTGCGGCGAGGCACTGTCCGGCACCACCGGCGCAGCGGTGGCAACGGTCATCGGTCAGTTCTGCGGCGCAGGCATGACGTTGTACTTCAACACCCGCAAAAACCCGGACATCCAGATCAGCTTCAAAGGCTTCCGTCCCAGCGCCAAGGCCATTGGCCGCATCTACACCGTGGGTCTGCCCAGCATCGCCATGCAGTGTGTGGGCAGCCTGATGACCTTTGGCATGAACCTGATCCTGATGGCCTTCTCCGCTACGGCGGTGGCGGTGTTCGGCGTCTACTTCAAGCTGCAAAGCTTTGTGTTTATGCCCATTTTCGGCCTGAACAACGGCATGGTGCCCATCATCAGCTACAACTACGGTGCCCGCAGACCGAACCGTGTGAAAAAGACCATCAAGCTGGCGGTGTGCTACGCCGAGGGCATCATGCTGGCAGGCTTCTGCATCTTCCAGTTCGCACCCCGGCAGGTGCTGAGCATCTTTGCCGCCAGCGACGCCATGCTGGCTATCGGCATCCCGGCCATGCGCATCATCTGCCTGCATTTCCTGCTGGCGGGCGTCAGCATCGTGCTCAGCTCGGTCTTTCAGGCGTTGGGCAACGGCGTCTTCAGCCTCATCGTTTCGGTCTGCCGCCAGCTGTTCGTGCTGCTGCCGGCAGCGTGGCTGCTGGCACAGACCGGCAGTGTCAACAATGTCTGGTGGGCCTTCCTCATTGCGGAATTTGTCAGTGTCCTGATGAGCCTGGCCTTCTATGCCCGTATCAACAAGACCACCATCGCACCCCTGTACCACTGACCCGGGTGTGGGCAGCGGCCCTGCAAACGAAAGGAACGTGATCTCTATGGTAAAAAAGCTGAAGTGGAATCTGATCCTCATGAGCCTGCTGTATGTCGGGCTGGGCATTTTTCTGGTCATGAAGCCCGGCACGGCGCTGAACATCGTCTGCTACGCGCTGGGCGGCGTGGTGCTGGCCTGCGCAGCTGTGCAGCTGATCCGCTACTTTGTGGTGGAGCGCGGGGTGTTCCAGAGCCAGTTTACCCTGATCTCCGGCCTTATCTGCCTTGCACTGGGTGTTTTTCTGCTGCTGCGCAGCGATATCGTGGTAAGCATTTTGCCCATCGTGTTCGGCCTGTTCGTCATCTTTGACGCCATTGGCCGGGTGCAGAACGCTTTGGACCTGCGCCGCTGCGGCTACGACAGCTGGAAGGGCTTTCTGCTGCTGCCGGTGCTCAGCGTGGTGCTGGGCGTCATCCTGATCGCAAACCCCTTCGGCGCCATGGAAACGCTGGTGATGGCCATCGGCGTCATCCTGATCGTGGAGGGCGCCATCAACCTGCTCAGCGCTCTGTACACCATCCTTGCAGTGCGCCGCTTTGCAAAGCTGCACCCGGAGACCCAGTCTGTGCTGGAAAGCATTACCGGCGAGGATCTGAACGGTGACGGCGTTGTCGCCCCGGACGTGGCCCGCACCGATGCAGAGGCTACCGCCGTGGAACTGGACCATGTGGACGAGAGCGCCACCGTGGAACAGGAGGAGCGGGAGTAAAGAATAAACCCTCTCAGTCAACGCCGTCAGGCGTTGACTGAGAGGGTTCTACACCAATTATCAAGAAAAGGAAAAAGGAACAAAATCATGGAAAAGTACGATCTGATCATCGTGGGTGCGGGCCCTGCCGGCATCTTTACCGCTGTGGAGCTGTTGCGTCACGGCAGCAAAAAGAAGATGCTGCTGGTGGAAAAGGGCAAGCCGGTGGAAAAGCGCCACTGCCCCAAGGCAGAGGTAGGCCACTGCGTCAACTGCCGCCCCACCTGCGCCATCACCACCGGCTTTTCCGGTGCGGGCGCGTTCTCGGACGGCAAGCTGAGCCTTTCCTACGAGGTGGGCGGCGATCTGCCCACCCTCATCGGAGAGGAGTTTGCGCAGGAGCTCATCGACTACACCGATAAGATCTATCTGGAGTTCGGCGCAGACCCCCATGTGGAGGGCATCTACACCGGTGAGGACATCAAGGAGATCCGCAAAAACGCCATCCATGCGGGTCTGAAACTGGTGGACTGCCCCATCCGCCATCTGGGCACCGAAAAGGCACAGGAGCTGTATCTGGCCATCCAGAACTATCTGGCAGACAACGGCGTGGAGATGCGCTTCAATACCGAGTGCGAAAACATCATTCTGGAAGAGAAAGGCTGCAAGGGCGTGCTGCTGAAGGATGGCGACAGCCTGCTGCCTGTGTACGCGGACGAGGTGGTCATCGGCACCGGACGCCGCGGCGCAGATTGGCTGGAAAAGCTCTGCGCAGAGCACCACATCGCCCACAAGCCCGGCACCGTGGACATCGGCGTGCGTGTGGAGTGCCGCAACGAAGTGATGGAAAAGGTGAACAAGGTGCTGTATGAGTCCAAGCTCATCGGCTACCCGAAGCCGTGGAAAAACAAGGTGCGCACCTTCTGCCAGAACCCCGGCGGCTTTGTGGCGCAGGAGAACTACGACAACGACCTTGCGGTGGTCAACGGCCACAGCTTCAAGGAAAAGAAGAGCCCGAACACCAACCTTGCCATTCTGGTGTCCCACAACTTTACCGAGCCCTTCAACCAGCCCATCGCCTACGCCCAGAAGGTGGGCGAGCTGACCA
>ERZ772831.3954-NODE-3954-length-10006-cov-3.907045_pt1 | contig 10006 bp, 6 predicted proteins | sample MGYA00580858_ERZ772831 | MGnify/ENA primary metagenome ERZ772831 (study PRJEB29015, sample SAMEA2737694) | human gut metagenome | biome: human gut; feature: human-associated habitat; material: faeces | place: China | collected 2012 ... | reverse complement strand
GGCCTTGCCGTAGCCGTTGATGAGGGGCAGCTTGCCGCCGATGACGCGAGCGACCGGCTGGGGCTGACCTCGTTCATTCCCGAAGGCACGGCGGTGATGCTGGGCATCACGACCCCGCAAAGCACGCGCTTGCAGGAAATGACCATCAACGACATGCCCGCCGTGCTGGTGGAGATGAAGGGGCAGGGCTTTGACATCCTCTGGATTGGGGATTCGGGCGACCTGTACTTCCTCATGTTCCCCAACGACGACGACGCGTTTGTGCAGCAGGCGCTGGAAGTGGGTCAGTCGCTGCGCGTGTTCCATCGCAAGGACGAGCGGGTCAATCCCGCGTCGGATTTCGACTGCACGGCGGAAAACGGCGAAGTGACCATTACCGATTATACTGGGACGCGCGAACATGTGCTGATTCCGTCGGAGATTGGCGGTTTTCCGGTGACGGCGCTGGCGGACAAGGCGTTCTATGAGAAGCACGTGACGACCGTTGTCGTGCCGGACAGCGTGACGGAAATCGGCGATTTGTGCTTCTCCGGCGACAACTATCTGGTCAGTCTGACGCTGCCTGATGGACTGGCGGAACTGTCGTATGGCGCGCTGGAAAGCTGCTATTCGCTGATGGATTTTGACCTGCCCAAGGGGCTGAAAACCATCGGCGCGGGCGCGCTTCAGTCGATTTTCTACCTGACGCACCTGACCATCCCCGCCGGCGTGACCGACATCGAGCAGATGAACTTCCTGATGATGCACGGGCTGGAGGAAGTCTCCGTGGCGGAAGGCAGTACGTCCTTCACCTACGACGCGGAAAACGGGCTGCTGATGACCGCTGACAAGGCGCGTCTGCTGCACTGCTTTTTCCACCTCGCGCCGCAGAAGGAAATCATCCTCCCCGAAGGGATGAAGACGATTGACCCGTTCGCGTTCCATTACGACGTGACGGTGGAGAAAATCGTTCTGCCGGAAGGTACGGAAACGATTGGTCTGCTGGCATTCGGCATCTGCCCGAAGCTGACGGAAATCGTGATTCCCGCCAGCGTAACAGCCATCGGCGTGATGGAAGGGCAAGCAGGCAGTGGGAGCATTACGTCCTTTGCGCAAAACGTCTTGGTGACCCCGGAGGGCAGCCCGACGTGGGACTGGGCGCAGAAAACCGGCGTGACGGTCAAAGCGCCGGAAACAAACGAATAAATGAACATCTGGTTGATAGAAATAGAAGGAGTGTAACCATCCATGAAGGTTCTGATTGTCAACGCGGGTTCTTCCTCCCTGAAGTACCAGCTGGTGGACATGGACAACGAGCAAATGATCGTCAAGGGGCAGGTGGAGCGCATCGCGATTGAGGGCTCCCACCTGAACCAGAAGACCCCTGACATGTCGAAGGTCATCGCCCTCTACGAGCCGATTCCGGACCACGTCGTGGCGACGAAGCTGATGCTGCGCGCGCTGCTTGACCCGGAAAAGGGCGTGCTCAAGTCCGTGGATGAAATCGGCGCGGTGGGTCACCGCGTGCTGCACGGCGGCATGGAGTTCTCCGACTCCTGCATCATCAACGACGAAGTCATCAAGGCCATCGAGAAGTGCATCCCTCTGGGACCTCTGCACAACCCCGCAAACCTGATGGGCATCCGTGCCTGCCAGGCTGTTATGCCCAATACCCCTCAGGTCGCCGTGTTCGACACCGCCTTCCATATGACCATGCCCCCCAAGGCCTACCGCTACGCCATTCCCAAGGAGTACTACGAGAATGACGACATCCGCCGCTACGGCTTCCACGGCACTTCCCATAAGTACGTGGCAAAGCGCACCGCGGAGCTGGTTGGCAAGAAGAACTTCAAGATGGTCAACTGCCATCTTGGCAACGGCTCCTCTCTGTCCGCCATCAAGGACGGCAAGTGCATGGATACCTCCATGGGCCTGAGCCCTCTGGCCGGTGTGCCCATGGGCACCCGCTCCGGCGACATCGACGCCTGCGTGGTGCAGTTCATCTGCAACAAGTACGGTATGAGCGTGGACGACTGCCTGACCATGCTGAACAAGAAGTCCGGTATGCTGGCCCTGTCCGGTGTGTCCTCCGACTTCCGTGACCTGGGCGAGGGCGCAGACAAGGGCAACGAGGACTGCAAGCTGGCTCTTGAGAAGTTCGCTTACGAAGTGGCCAAGTACGTCGGCGCTTACGCTGCCGCTCTGAAGGGCATCGATGTGCTGACCTTCACCGCCGGTGTAGGCGAGAACGACGGCCTGGTCCGCGCCATGGTCTGCGACTACCTGGGCTTCATGGGCGTCAAGCTGGATGCCGAGCTGAACAAGTGCCGCGGCAAGGAGATGGTCATCTCCACCCCCGACTCCAAGGTTCAGGTCTGGGTTGTTCCCACCAACGAAGAGCTGATGATCGCTCAGGACACCGCTGAGCTGGTCAACGCTGCCAAGAAGTAAATAGTAAGCCAAAGGGGCTGTTAGAGAAGTATGTCGCTGCGAGCCAGTGACCGATGTCACTGGCGTGGCAGCCCCCCGGTTGAATGAAAATAGCTTGGTTTTACTACCAAGATGTTCAAAAATCCGGGGGATTGCCACACCAGCGTGCGCGCTGGTTCGCAATGACAGTGCGTTTTCTAACAGCCCTTTTTCCGTTATCATTCATCTAAGAAAGGAAGACCAACATGGAACCAGTCGAAAAGCGCTTTCTGCGCTATGTAAGCTATGAAACCACCTCGGACGAATTTTCCGAGACCTGCCCCTCCACGGCCAATCAGAAGGTCCTGGGTGCCGCTATTGTGGAGGAGATGCTTGCCATGGGCATTCAGGATGCCCGCATGGACGAAAACGGCTATGTCTACGGCACCGTCCCCGGAGACCCCAGCCTTCCCACCATCGGTCTCATCGCCCATATGGACACCGCCCCCGATGCCAGCGGCGCGGACATCCAGGCGAGAATCGTGGAGTACACCGGGGGAGACATCCTCCTGAACGGGGAAAAGGGCATTTATCTCCGGGAAACCGACTATGCGTCCCTGAAACGCAATCACGGCAAGCACCTGATCGTCACCGACGGCACCACCCTTCTGGGGGCGGACGACAAGGCCGGTGTGGCGGAGATCCTCGCCGCTGCGGAAATCCTGCTGACCCAGGGCGGCAACCACGCCACCCTGAAAATCGGGTTTACTCCCGACGAGGAGATCGGCCGGGGCGCGGATAAGTTTGATGTCCGGGGCTTTGGCGCGGACTATGCCTATACCGCCGACGGCGGCACGGTGGGGGAGATCGAGTACGAGAACTTCAACGCCGCCTCTGCCTGCGTGACCTTCCACGGCCTGAACATCCACCCCGGCTCCGCCAAGGACAAGATGGTCAACTCCCAGTATATCGCCATGGAGTACCAAAGTCTGCTGCCCACTGCCCAGAAGCCGGAGTATACGGAAGGGTATGAGGGCTTCATCCATCTGACGGATATGCGCGGCGAGGTGGAGAACAGCCAGCTGCGCTATATCATCCGGGACCACGATATGGCCAAATTCCAGGAGAAGAAGCGCCTGATGACTGCTGCCGCGGACTTCCTCAACCACAAGTACGGCCCGGGCACGGTGGAAATTGCCCTGCGGGACAGCTACTTCAATATGCGCGAGAAGATCGAGCCCTGCATGGAGATCGTGGACCGGGCGAAGAGGGCCATGGCCCTTGCGGGCATGGAGCCGAAGGAGGTCCCCGTCCGGGGCGGCACCGACGGCGCCCGGCTGTCCTACGAGGGCCTGCCCTGTCCCAACCTCTGCACCGGCGGCGAGAATTACCACGGCCGCTTTGAGTATATCCCTGTAGAGGATATGGAGCAGTGCGTGAAGATGCTGGTGAATATTCTCAGAATGCAGTAAAAAATGCGGGCACGCCTTTGGCGTGCCCATTGCTGTTTTTCGCGCTTATACGTACCCGTACATCCCCCGGATGCTGACCTCTCCGCTGCTGACGGCCTCGGTGTGGCCGTCGTCAAAGCGGACCGTGAGATCGCCGTTTTCTCCGATGTCCAGGGCTGTGCCGTGGCGAATTTCCTCCCCACGGACTACGGAGATGTGCTGCCCCAGAGTCACGCAGTCCCGGCGGTACCGGGCAAGGATGGCTTCCTTGCCGGTGAGAAGATTTCTGTCCATCTTGGCCAGAGCCTCCATCATGGCGGCGGCAACTCTGGGGCGGTCGATTTCCTTTCCCGTGACCATGGCCAGAGACCCGGCCCGGTCCCGGAGCTCCTCCGGGAAGTCCTCCGTATTCTGGCAGCAGTTGACCCCGATACCGATGACCACGCAGAGCTTCCCGTTCGTATCATTCAACAGCTCCACCAGAATGCCGGAGAGCTTCCGTTTCTCCCAGACCAGATCGTTGGTCCATTTGATGCCGGGGCGGAAACCGGCGGAGGCCTCCACGGCGTCGCACATGGCGGCGCCCACGGCGCAGGTCAGGTGCATGAGCTGCTCCTGGGGGCATTCCGGCCGCAGCAGCATGCTCAGGTAAATGCCCACGCCCCCGGGGGACTGGAAGCTGCGGCCCAGCCGCCCCTTGCCCCCGGTCTGGCAGTCCGCCACGGCGACGGTGCCGTGGGGCGCGCCCAGAAGGGCCTGCCGTTTCAGAAAATTATTGGTGGAATCGATGGTATCGAAGTAGTGGAAGCGGTCCGCCCAGGGGTAGTCCGGGGAGAGGGCTGAGCGAATTGCCTGTTCCATGTCAGTCCATGTCCTTTACAATTTCCGCAGGCGCTTCGTCCAGAACCTCCGGGTGCTGGATGAGGCGCTTGTAGTATTTTAGAAATGCGGCGTAATAGAAGCCGTCTACGGTCCGCTCGTCCAGGGTGAACCGGAAGTCTATGTATTTCCGCTGGACCACGGTGCCGTCCTCCTGGAGCTCCAGGGCTCTGCGCTTGCAGCCGAAGGAGCCAAAGACCGGCAGGTTGCCGAAATCATATAGGTGGTGATACACCGGCGGGATGCCCAGAGAGCCCATGGAGGTGAAGAAGATGCTGCCGTGGAAGGGGCTGACCTCCAGCAGGAATTTGGGCAAAAGCCCAAAATAATCCAGGGTTTTCAGGAACCACACAAAAAATTTCAGCACCACGCCGGGAATCATGGTCAGGGCATAGGCTGTGTTGTCCACGCCTGCGTCCAGAGGGGTGTTTTTTACTTTGACAATGGCGTCGTTCATTTTCTTGTAGACGTCGTAAACCGTGTCCCTGGGGCTCAGGTGGAGCTTGATCTCCGTCTCCGCGCCGTCGGTGGTCATGTCCTTTTTGATGGTCATGCAGAACTGGATATCTTCTCCGCGGGAGTAGATCTTTTGCCCGGCGATGAACCGGTTCACTCCGGGATATTTGGCAACGCCTCTGCAATAGGCGGTCAGGAAGACGTGCATGATGCCGAAGTTCGTCAGCCCCTCCCGGCGCTTCTGGCGGATGTAGCGGTCCACATTGGTGATCTCAAAGGCCTCATCAAAGAGATTGGAGGAGCCGTTGCGGTTGACCATGATGTAGGGAATGATGTAGTTGACGGGGGGCAGGGAGCGGATGCGCCGCCCGTCCACCCGGTCGCCCCAGGTGGGGTGGTATTCTCCCGCCGGGTCGATGCGGATGGCGAAGATCAGCACGGTTGCCCCCAGAAAGAGCAGCGTGTTGGGCAGCAGCCGGATGACGGCGGGCCAATCCTGCAGGAAAATGGCCTGCCGGTTATAGTAGAGGATGGTGGCCAGGGGGAAGAGCATTACGGGGAACAGCAGCCACGCCCGGTGCAGCCGTGCGCCGGAGGTGATGTCCGTATAGATGAGGCCGAAGCAGATCAGGGCCAGCCAGCTCAGGGCAATGAGCATCCGCCCCTGAAGGTTGTGCATGACCCACACGGCGGAAAACAGCACATAGAGCCACACGGGGATGGCGGTCTTATAGAACTGCTCCCGGCCGTTGCAGAGGGTGATGAGCATATAGAGCACCGTTGCCGCCACAGGCAGCCCCATCTGGAGCCACAGGCTGGTGTAGATGGGCATATGATGGAGGCCGTACAGCACGGTCCGGCTGATGGCCGACCCGGCCAGACACACTGCCATGAGCCAGGCCCAGCCGTTTCTGGGGTTGACGTAAAAATGAATGTTTTTATTCATGGGGGTATACTCCTATCGATCCAGGGATTTCTTCAGCGCCGCCATGTGGGCCGGGGTGGTGCCGCAGCAGCCGCCAAGGAAAGAAGCGCCGTTTTCATAGCAGGCCTTGACGATCCGGGCAAAGGGCTCCGGCTCCAGCTTGTATTCGGCCTGCCCCTTTTCGTTGATGATGGGATTGCCTGCGTTGGGCTTGCAGATCAGCGGCAGCTTGGTAAACCGCCGCAGCTTGCTCACCAGGTGGGGGACCATGCCGTCTGCCGCCACGCAGTTGAAGCCCACGGCAGCGGCCCCCCAGTTCTCCAGCTGCCCCATCAGCGGCCCTGCATCGTGGCCGCTGTAGAGGAAGCCGCCGGACTGCATGGAATAGGTGATCATGGTGGCCCCGGCCCCCTCCAGCTCCGCAGCGGTGAGGATGGCCTCGGCCTCCTGGGGGTAGAGCAGGGTCTCGCCCACCAGCAGGTCCGCGCCGCCGTCGATGAGGCCCCGGATCTGGCGGCGGTAGTTCTCCACCAGCAGGTCAAAGTTGTCCGTATCCCAGCTGTCGCAGAAGGCGGCCAGGGTGGCAATGTCGCCTGCGATCAGGCAGCCCGGGGCGGCGGAACGGCTCAGAGCGATGAGCTGGGCATTGATGGCCTCGGTGTGGTTTTCCAGGCCGATTTTCCGGAGGGCAATGGGCTGGGCCTGGAAGGTGGGGGCATAGATGATTTTGGAGCCCGCCTTGGCATAGCCCCGCTGGAGCTCCACCAGGACCTCGGGGTTGCGCAGAACCCATTCCTCCGTGGCGCAGTCCCGGGGCATTCCCTTGGCGCGCAGGTAAGAGCCGGTGGCCCCGTCCAGCAGGCATGGCCCCTGGGCCAGCAGTTCGGAAAAATTATCCTTTGTCAGCATAAAGATTTTACCTCAGTTTTCAGATGATGGGTATATTATATAGGAAGTGGGTAAGAATTGCAATACCGTTGACCTTTTTCATAAAACCTGCTATAATAGGGAAAATTTTTTCAGAAAGGAAGCTTTTACCGTGAAAAAAACCGTACTGCGGGAATATGCCCGCCTGATCGTCCGCTGCGGCGTCAATGTTCAGAAGGGCCAGGAGGTCATCGTCTATGCGGACCTGGACCAGCCGGAGTTTGTCCGGATGGTGGTGGAGGAGGCCTATAAGGCCAAGGCCAAAAAGGTCACCGTGGAGTGGAGCTATCAGCCCCTGACCAAGGTCCATACCCGCTATCGCTCCGTCACCACCATGGGCACCGTGGAGGAGTGGCAGAAGGCCAAGTATCAGCACGAGGTGGACGTGGTGCCCTGCCGGATTCATCTGATGTCCGAAGATCCCGACGGCCTGAAGGGCATCAATATGGAGAAGGTCACCAAGGCCCGCCGCATGAGCTACCCCATCATCAAGCCCTATCAGGACCAGCTGGAGAACCGCCAGCAGTGGTGCATTGCCGCCGTCCCCGGTGCAGCCTGGGCCAAGAAGGTCTTCCCCGGCGAGCGCACCGGCACCGCCATGGAAAAGCTCTGGGAGGCCATTCTCTTCACCTCCCGGGTCACCGATGACCCCGAGAAGGCCTGGGCAGACCACGACAGGGACCTGCAGGAGCGCTGCGACTACCTGAACAGCCTGGGCATCCGCTCCCTGCACTACACCGCCGACAACGGCACGGACTTCACCGTGGGGCTCATTCCCGAGGGCCGCTTCTGCGGCGGCGGAGAGACGGCCCGCACCGGCATCTTCTTCAACCCCAACATCCCCACGGAGGAGTGCTTTGTTTCCCCCAGAAGAGGCCAGGCCGAGGGCATTGTCTATGCCACCAAGCCCCTGAGCTATCGGGGCCAGCTGATCGAGGGCTTCTCCATCCGCTTTGCCGGCGGCAAGGCCGTGGAGGTCCACGCCGAGAAGGGCGAGGACCTGCTCAGGGCCATGATCTCCATGGACGAGGGTGCCGCCTACCTGGGCGAGTGCGCCCTGGTGCCCCAGGCCAGCCCCATTGCCGAGAGCGGCCTGCTGTTCTACAACACCCTGTTCGACGAGAACGCCGCCTGCCACATTGCCTTTGGCGCAGGCTACCCCACCAACATCAAGGGCGGAAGCGCCATGACCCGTGCCCAGCTGATGGAAAAGGGCCTGAACGACTCCGCCATCCACGAGGACGTGATGATCGGTGCCCCCGACACCCACATCACCGGTACCACCAAAGACGGCCAGGAAGTCACCATCTTTGTAAACGGTGAATGGGCATTTTAAGCTGATCGGACCTGTCAAAACGCAAACTGCGCAAAATATGTGCGCTGTTTTTTTATTGCATCTTGACGAAATCGGGCAAAGAAAATACAATGTTAGGTAACAAGGCGTACCGCAGCACCCATGCCGCAGTACCAGAATGGTTTATGATTATAAGGAGAAAGCGTCTATGGAAACCTTGAATTATGATGTTCTTGCGAAATCCGGTTATAACGGCTACATTCTGAAAAACGCCCCCGAAAAGGTCCTGCAGTTCGGCGAAGGCAACTTCCTCCGCGCATTTGTTGACTATTGGTTCGACCTTGCCAACGAGAAGGCAGACTGGAACGGCAAGTGCGTTCTGGTCCAGCCCATCGCCCCGGGTCTGGCCAAGATGATCAACGAGCAGGAGGGTTTGTACACCCTCTACCTGCGCGGCAGTGAAAACGGCCAGAAGGTCGATGACAAGCGCGTCATTTCCAGTGTTTCCCGCTGCCTGAACCCGTATGAGGAGGAGGGCTTCCGTCAGATGATGGAGGTCGCCGCCAGCGACGATCTCGAGATCATCGTTTCCAACACCACCGAGGCCGGCATCGTCTACGACCCCGCCTGCAAGCTGGAGGATGTTCCCGCATCCAGCTTCCCCGGCAAGCTGACTCAGGTGCTGTACCACCGTTATAAGGCCGGCAAGAAGGGCATCATCATGCTCGCCTGCGAGCTGATCGACAACAACGGCAAGGAGCTGCTCAAGTGCGTCAACCAGTACATCGAGCAGTGGGGCCTTGAGGACGGCTTCAAGAAGTATGTCAACGAGGACTGCACCTTCTGCGGCTCTCTGGTCGACCGCATCGTTCCCGGCCGCATCCGTGACCCGAAGGAGGTTGCCGAGCTGGAGGAAAAGCACGGCTACGCCGACCCGCTGCTCGATGTCGGCGAGGTCTTTGGCGTCTGGGTCATCGAGGGCGACACCAAGTTGAACGACGTGCTGCCCTTCCGCAAGGCCGGTCTCGAGAGCCACGTCTTTGTGACCCCCGACATGAGCCCGTACAAGAAGCGCAAGGTCCGCATCCTGAACGGCGCCCACACCGGCTTTGTGCTGGGTGCCTACCTCGCCGGCTTCGACATCGTGCGCGACTGCATGCATGACGAGACCGTTCTGGGCTACATGAACAAGATGCTGCTGCAGGAGGTCGTGCCCATCCTGCCGCTGGATCAGGACGATTGCAAGAAGTTTGCCGCTGCCGTGGAGGATCGCTTCAACAACCCGTTCGTCAACCATGAGCTGATGAGCATCTCTCTGAACTCCACCTCCAAATGGCGCGCCCGCAACATGCCCTCCTTCCTTGAGTATGTCGAGAAGAACGGCAAGCTGCCCACCTGCCTGACCATGAGCTTTGCCGCATACATTGCCTTCTACAGCAATGATGTGCAGGAGTTGACCGACAAGGGTCTGGTCTGCAAGCGTGCCAAGGGCAACGAGTACACCGTCTCCGATGACCGCTGGGTCCTCGAGTTCTACAATGCGCACAAGAACGACAGCATCCCCGCGCTGGTCCATGCCGTTATGACCAACGAGCAGATGTGGGGTCAGGATCTGACCAAGGTTCCCGGCTTTGAGGAGGCCACCGTCAAGAATCTGACCAACATCCGCGAGAATGGCGCGCTGGC
>ERZ772831.3914-NODE-3914-length-10094-cov-3.356510_pt1 | contig 10094 bp, 10 predicted proteins | sample MGYA00580858_ERZ772831 | MGnify/ENA primary metagenome ERZ772831 (study PRJEB29015, sample SAMEA2737694) | human gut metagenome | biome: human gut; feature: human-associated habitat; material: faeces | place: China | collected 2012 ... | reverse complement strand
TAGTGTGCTTGCCGACTTCAAGATTGCGGGAATGGGTCTGTTCGATGTCTTTGACTATGTTACCGCAAAAATACTCCTTCTCATTGCAGGCTTCTTCACTTCCGTATTCATGGGGTGGATTGTTGAGAAAAAGGTAATGGAGTACGAACTCACCAATGACGGAAAGTTAAAACTGCGTTGCTTCGGACTTTTGATTTTTGCTCTCCGGTACATTGTGCCTGCGGGCATTGCGCTTGTCTTTCTCGATGGTCTCGGAATTTTGAACCTGTTCTGATTTTGCACAATGCTGCGTCTGCGCATCAGCCGGCTCGAGGGAGTTGCGATAGCCGTTCTTGCCGTCGTTATAACGGGTGTGTTGGTGGTGAAACGCTTCGTTCGCAATGACAGCGCGGATGTACTGCCACAACCAACGGATAAACAGTTTGAGGAATACCGCAAGTTCACGGTTGCAAGACAGGAGCGCGATGACAATCACCACGGCTTTTCAACTCCGGCTGTTCATGCGGCTCGGTTGTTCCGTTTCAACCCCAACACTGCCGACAGCGCAACTTTCGTAATGCTCGGTCTGCGTCCGCGACAAGCTATGGCAATCATTCATTACCGCAATGCGGGCGGACGTTTCAGGAAGAAAGAAGATTTCAAGCGCATTTATACCATATCCGAAGGCGATTACGACAGACTTTTTCCGTATATGGAATTGCCGCAAGGCAAAAGCTTTCATGTGCAACCCGTAAGAAATTTCAAACATCACGTGGAAAAACTCGCCAACGGGGAAACCGTTGACCTGAACTGCGGCGACACGGCGCAGCTGAAGCTCGTGCCCGGAGTAGGAAGCGTCATGGCGGGAAGGATAGTGCGCTACGGCAAACTGTTGGGCGGTTATGTGAAGGCGGAGCAGGTTGCCGAGGTTTACGGGCTTGACATGAGTTTTGTGAAATGGTTCAGCGTAAAAGCCGTAAACATACAGAAAATAAACATAAACACAGCCGGTTACGCACAGATAGTACGTCATCCGTATTTCAACAAAGTTCAGACAAAATACATTCTGAAACTGCGGCAGGAGTGGGGACGTATCAATTCGCTGAAGGTCCTTGAAAACGATACGGTATTCACTCCCATGGACATAAACCGCATAAAACCTTACGTGGATTTGTAAGCGCACCGCCCGGAAGCCTCTGTTGCCATGGCGCATGGCTTTGGTTCACTCTCCTGTTCTTTCTTCCGGAAAATCCAACGCGGATGTCGCAAAAAACATGAGAAAAATAATGATTTTTTTGAGAGAAAACACAGGCAAAGTCAGGTGTTTTTTGAAGGGATTCCGCACATAGAAAAAAACATAAGGCATGTTGTAAAAAATACAAGGCACTTATTTTAAAATAAGTGCCTTGTATTTTAAAATATATGGCTTGTATTTTTCGCCTTAATAAGTCTTTGAATGACAATGACTTACAAAAATATTTCCAAAAGGCTTAACTGCTTGTATGTTAGGTACTTGCGAAAAATCCTATGCTTTGGCGAAAATTCGGCGGACTATGCCGTTTTTGTTCTGCGACATGCACCGAAAAGCTTTCCGCTTATTTCAGATTTCCCGACTCTATGAGATATTCGCCAATCTGCACTGCGTTGAGCGCAGCTCCCTTGCGAATCTGATCGCCCGAGAGCCAGAATGTCAGACCGTTGGGATTGGCAAGATCTTTACGGAAACGACCCACGTAAACATCGTCCTTGTCGGCAGTGAAGAGGGGCATGGGATATTCGCCGTCCTTGGGATTGTCCACGAGAGTTACTCCCTTGGCTGCGGCAACGGCTTTGCGGGCTTCGTCAACGCTTATCGGACTTTCGGTTTCAATCCAAACGCTTTCGCTGTGGGAACGCAGCGACGGCACACGCACGCATGTGGCACTCGTAACCACATCGCTGTGCATTATCTTGCGCGTTTCGTTGTACATCTTCATTTCCTCCTTTGTATAGTCGTTGTCCGTGAACACGTCAACCTGGGGAATCATGTTGAAAGCCAGTTGGTGGGGAAATTTCTTCACGGTTATTTCTTCGCCGTTCAGAGCCTGACGATATTGTTGTTCGAGTTCTTTCATCGCCACTGCGCCCGCTCCGCTTGCCGCCTGGTATGTGGCAACGTGTATACGCTTAATGTGGCTGATGTTCTCAAGCGGTTTCAGCACCACAACCATCATAATGGTCGTGCAGTTGGGGTTTGCAATAATTCCACGGGGACGGTTGAGCGCGTCCTCGGGGTTGCACTCCGGCACAACAAGTGGCACATCACTGTCCATGCGGAACGCACTCGAATTGTCAATCATCACCGCCCCGTATTTGGTAATGTCGCCGGCAAAGTCCTTCGACACTCCGCCGCCGGCCGATGTAAAGGCAATGTCTATGCCCTTGAAATCGTCGTTGTGTTGCAAAAGTTCCACTTCATATTCCTTGCCGCGAAAAACATATTTGTTTCCCGCGCTGCGCTGTGAGCCGAAAAGGCGGAGGTTGTCAATCGGAAAATCGCGCTGGGCAAGAACTTTCAGAAATTCCTGCCCTACAGCACCGCTTGCTCCTACGATAGCTACGTTCATATTTGTATAGTGTTTTGTTGTAAACTTAAAAGTTTCGGAGAAATCTGTCGGGTTTTCTCTCCTAAGTTTTGCAAAATTATTGTTTTCCTGTCGATAAAATGGTGTAGGTGTAAAGTTTTTCGTTACTTTGCAAGGATATTATGCGTAAATTCGCTTTGAACGTATGGCAATGCTTGAAGGAAATTGGAAAGAGCGCACCACGTTGCTTCTCGGAGGCAATGCCGTGGAACAACTTGCGCACAGTCGTGTCATGATAGCCGGTGTGGGCGGAGTAGGAGCCTATGCCGCCGAAATGATATGCCGCGCGGGGGTAGGACATATAACTATTGTCGATGCCGACTGCGTTGCACTCTCAAACATAAACCGTCAGCTGCCCGCCATGCACTCTACGGTGGGGCGCAAAAAGGTTGAACTCGTGGCGGCAAGGCTCAAGGACATAAATCCGGAGCTTGACGTGAACGCGCAGTGCCTTTTCCTGGACGAGGAAACCATTCCCGCCCTGCTCAGGGAGGGAAAATTCGATTTCATAGTCGATGCCATAGATACGATAACGCCCAAGGTAACGCTAATAAGCGAGGCAATCAGAAGAAGAATAAGAATTGTTTCGTCAATGGGGGCAGGTGCGAAGACCGATATAACCAAAATTCGTTTCGCAAACGTTTGGGATACGTATAATTGCGGTTTAAGTCGTGCCGTGAGGCAGTCTTTGAAGAAACGCGGGCTTTCGCGCCGCAAACTTCCCGTGGTGTTTTCGGAGGAAGTGCCCGACATGAACGCCGTGAAAGCCGTGGAGGGCGAACGAAACAAGAAAACCACCGCAGGAACTGTGTCGTATATGCCGGCAACATTCGGATGTTTTCTCGCGGAATATGTCATTACGCATCTCACAGCCGATAAATAATAAAGAATCATGATAAATCTCAAAAACATTCATAAGAGTTTCGGAAATCTCGAGGTTTTGCGGGGCATTGACCTGCACATAGGGAAGGGCGAAATAGTAAGTATCGTAGGACCGAGCGGTGCGGGAAAGACCACATTGCTTCAAATCATGGGCACACTTGACCGCCAGACTGCGGGAACCGTTGAACTTTGCGGAATGAACATAGACAGTATGAGCAGGAACGAGCTTGCGCGTTTCCGTAACAGAAAAATCGGCTTCGTTTTCCAACAGCATCAGTTGCTAAATGAGTTTACTGCCGAGGAAAACGTGCTCATCCCTGCATACATAGCCAAAACAAAACGCACAGAAGCCATTGCGCGGGCGGAAGAGTTGCTCGGATTCGTGGGGCTTTCCGACCGCAAAAACCACAAGCCGCTTGAGCTTTCGGGCGGAGAGCAACAGAGAGTGGCTGTGGCGCGTGCTCTTGTAAACAATCCCGATATTGTTTTTGCCGATGAGCCTTCGGGCAGTCTCGACACAAGGAACAAGGAGGAACTTCACAAGTTGTTTTTCGAACTTCGCGAACGTTACGGACAGACTTTCGTTATTGTTACTCACGACGAGGGACTTGCTTCGCAAACCGACCGTACCATTCACATGCGCGACGGTTTGATTGTCGAGCCCGAGGGCAATGGCGAAGCCGCCGTTTGAATTGTTTCCGGGACATAACCTTAAAAACATGAACAGATAATGATGTTACGTAAAAAAATTCAGTTGTTGTTTTTGCAGCTTCTGATTTCCGCTCCGCTGAGTGCCCAGATGCAGTGGCATTCTCCGTTTGACGATTGCGGAGACGAGCCTTTTTTGTGCGGACGTGCGTGGAACAAGGAATTGGGTCAGAATTTCCACCGTCTGCCCGAGAGATATAAAGAAAAAGTTACCCAAAACGTGTGGGGACTTTCCCAACTCAGTGCGGGTTTGTCGCTCAGGTTCACCACCGATTCCAAAATGATAAAGGTGAAATACGTTTTGGGACAGAAAGGGGGCTATCTCAACATGGCTTGGCTCAATCATTCGGGGGTTGATCTCTATGGTGCGGATGCCAAGGGCGGTTTGCATTGGGTGGGGAACCATATGGAGTGGCATTTGAGCGGCGATACTGTGGAATTTACCTATCGCGACATAAGCTATCCCAAGGGTCTTGAGGGTGGAACGGAGTTTCGCCTGTATCTTCCGCCCTATAATGAGGTCAAGAACATTGAAGTGGGTGTGGACAACGGAGCAAAATTTGCCTATAAGCGTGAAAAACGCGCCAAGCCCATAGTTGTTTACGGTTCGTCCATAGTTAACGGCGCATCGCCTTCGCGTCCGGGACTTATGTTCACAAACATTGTGGCGCGCGAAAGCGGATGGCCTGTGGTGAACTTCGGTTTTTCCGGTTCGGCATTTATGGAACCGGAGGTTTTCGACTTTCTTGCGGAGATCGATGCCCGTGCTTTTATATTGGATCCCATTCCCAACAGCTACAATCTCGGAGATGAGATTGTGAAGCGTGCCTGCAACGGGGTGAAGAAGCTGCGCAAGGTGAGCGACGCGCCAATTCTCATGGTCGAGGCGGAAGTTCCCTTGGACACGATGTTTCGCAAGAAACGCTGCATGGACTATGTGAACGGCAACAAGCGTTTTTATGAGGCTTACAAGAAACTTCGTGCGCAGGGAATCACCGGTTTGTATTATCTGCCTGCGAAAGAAATGAATTTCACAGAGGAATCGATGATTGAAGGTACTCATCCCAACGATTTTGGAAACCGCCAATATGCCGACGCATATCTCAAGAAAATTAAGGAGATGTTCAACGGCATGCAGGCAAGAGGCGGCGCATCGCGCGCAAGAGTACGAAAATAGAAAATTGTGTGGCGTGATGCCTACATAAAGCTTCATGTAAATTCTTACTTGCGGAAAGCGCAAAAAATACAAGGCACATATTTTAAAATATGTGCCTTGTATTTTGAAATAAGTGCCTTGTATTTTTGCACAAAAGCCTTGTAATTTTTTGCGTGTCGTAAGTGTCGGAAAAACAAATACTTGCAAAGTCGGAATTTTTACTGTTAAAAAGAGCCGCCCTGCGGGAAAAAAGTTTCCGTGCAGGGCGGTTTTCTTTGGCGTATGGATACGCTTTTATTTCTTGTTCTTCTTGGTGTTCACCACAATCATTATGGGGTAGTGATCGCTCGGTGTGTGGGCGTGTGCAACCTTTTTGCCGTTGGCATCGACTGACTCGGTGCGATACACATCGGTAAGTTCGCCGTATTTCTCGACTGTGAAATTGTTGGTGAGGAATATGTGGTCTATTCTTTCGTCCATGCCCAGACCTTCGGGGCGGAAGCTGTTGAAAGTGCTCATGTTCAGATAGCGGAACTTGGCTATGCGATATGCGTCATTGAGAATGCCCGAGTTGTCAATAAGCTTGAAACCGTCGTTGTCTTGATTAATATTAAAGTCGCCCGAAAGAATGGCTGGCAATTTGTGTTTGTCCTCTTTAATGCGGTTCATAATCATTTTTGCCCTCTCTGCGCGAGCCGTAACGCCTATGTGATCCATGTGCAGATTGTAATAGACGAATTTGAACTTGGTTCCCTTAATCTTGAAAACGCCCCATGTGCATATTCTGACGCATGCGGCATCCCAGCCCAAGCCTGGGCGGTCGGGGGTGGGGCTTAGCCAGAAATTTCCGCTCTCAATGAGTTCAAATTTGTTGGTGTCGTAGAAAATTGCCGAGTGTTCTCCTTTTTTCTTGCCGTCGTCTCGTCCCACGCCTATATACTCGTAGCCGGGAAGTTGTGCCTTCATGTCCTCAAGCTGATTGAGAAAGCCTTCCTGTGTACCGAATATTTCGAAACCGTGAAAGCGTATAAGTTTCGTGAGATAGGGACAACGCTGTTGCCAACCGTCTCCGCTATTCGCGTCGCCGTCGTTTTGCAAACGAATATTGTAAGTGGCGAGAACAAACTTGTGAGCCGAAGCAAATGTAACGGCAAACAACGCAAATAAAAGTATTGTAAGTTTTTGTTTCATGATGTATTGTATTTGTTTTGCAGTGCAAAGATAGCAATAAAAGCCTCATGTGGCGGAAATAAAGGGAAAACGTTTCGGAACATTCGCCTCTGCGCACAAAAAACAGAGGAAGCACCTTTACGATGCCCCCTCTGTTATGTTATATAAAGGAGTAAGTCTTTTTTCAGACCCTCTCGATGTACGCAATAACGTCTCCGCGATTTACGTTAGCCCCTTGCTTAGCGCAAATCTCAACAAGACGACCGCCCATGTTTGCCGGAACTTCGGATATATAGCCGTGGTTGTTCTCAATGAAGCAGAAAGTATCGCCGTCGTTGTATTTCTGTCCGATGAAAGGCTCTATTGCCTTCTGCGCTTCGCCTTCGCCTTGGATTTCCCAAAGCAATTTTCCGCTTTCTCTTGCAACTACGGGATCGGCTTTTTGATGCTTCAGCTCCGAAATCTGTTCTGCCGTCAAACCTGCGCCTGCTTGTGCGTCCTTTGCCTTTTGCAGGTCTTCGAGGAAGCGTTTCTTTGCCGCGCCGCTCTTATAGTCGCGATACTGCGACTCATGCATTGCGAACTCAAACAGTTCTTCCTGGTCTTCTCCCTCGTCCCAACCGTTTTCTTTCATTTCTTTCTGGAAACGTGCGAGATCGTCGGGATAATTGCTCTGAGGATCTTCGGTTGTGAACTCGAATCCTTTTTCCTTTGCCAGTTCTATGAGTTCGGGAGCCACTTCTCCGGGCAATTTTCCGCTCTTTCCGAGAATCATACCCCATATACTGTCGTCCATCATAGAGTAACGCGGCTTGCCCATACTCTCGCAGAGAAGATTCATAAGGGCAATGTTCTTGACATATTGGCTGAACGGGGTAACAAGTGGGGGATAGCCCACACGAGGCCATACATAAGCCACCTCGTTAAAGAGACGTACCAAAAGTTCATCCTCGCTGTAGGGCTTTTCTCCCTTAGCTTCGCGATTGCGCTCTGCACACCTTTGAGATCCGCCATCATGGAACCCATCATGCCGCCCGGAAGTCCGCAACCAAGCAGAAGAGAACTCTCCAAACGGTTCTGTTTGTTCATGAAGTAGCCGAGGAAATCGTCAATGAATTCCTGAGTAAGCTTGCGTACTTCCATATAAGCATCCATGTCGATGTCAGCTACCTCGAAACCGTAATGTTTAAGCATGCTTTGCACGGAAATAATGTCAGGATGTCCCTTACCCCAGGAAAGCGGTTCAACAGCTGTGTCGATAATGTCCGCACCATTCTTGCAAACTTCAAGAACCGAAGCCATGGCAAGACCGGGTCCCGTGTGGCTGTGATACTGTATGATTATTTCCGGGTGTTTTGCCTTGATCATTGCGCAAAGTTTGCCAAGCATTGCCGGCTGTCCCACTCCTGCCATATCTTTAAGGCATATTTCGGGAGCACCTGCCTCTATGAGTTTGTCGGCAACGGCACTGTAATATTCTGCAGTGTGAATGGGAGAAGTTGTAATGCAGAGAGTGGCTTGCGGAGTCATTCCTGCATCGAGAGCATAGTGTATGCTCGGTATTATGTTGCGCACGTCGTTCAATCCGCAGAATATACGGGGAATGTCAACGCCTTGTGCGTGTTTCACCTTGTACATGAGCTTTCTCACATCTGCCGGAACGGGGAACATACGCAGTGCGTTGAGTCCGCGATCAAGCATGTGGGTTTTTATTCCCGCTTCGTTGAACGGTTTGGTGAAAGCTCTTACAGCCTTGTTGGGGTTTTCTCCGTAGAGAAGGTTGACCTGTTCAAATGCTCCGCCGTTTGTTTCCACACGTGAGAAGCATCCCATCTTTATTATTGCGGGTGCAACGCGCTCGAGCTGGTCTTTGCGCGGCTGATACTTGCCCGATGATTGGAACATGTCGCGATAAACGAGACTGAATTGGATTTTTTTCTTATTCATGATTTATAGCTTTGTTTCTGATTGACGAATGTGATGCGAAAGGGCGCACATTACGCGATGCAAAGTTATGAATTTCCTGCGATTCCGCATCTCATCAAAAGAATGTTTTTGTTAGATTTGCAGGCAATGCGTGTATTTTGCGCCATTATCGTGAATGTTGTAAAATAACGGGTGTTTTTTGTAATAATCCGCAATGTTGTCTGTCCTCATGGTGAAAACAAACGGGCGAAATGAATGATTTGCAAATAGTGGAGCGTATTTTGAACCGCCGCGAGAAGAATCTCTTTGCGGTGGTCGTTGCAAAATATTCCGCTTTGGTATATTCCAAGGCTCTTGTCATTTTGCGCGACGAGGAACTTGCTAAGGATGTTTCGCAGCAGGCGTTCATCAAGGCTTACACCAATCTTGATTCGTGGAACGGCGGCGAATCGCTTGCGCCGTGGCTGTCGGTTATTGCATCGCATATGGCTGTAAACATGCTCGATAAGGTAAAGCGCAGAAACAATGCCCCGCTTTCCGAAGACATTGCCGAGGAGGATGATTTTTCCGAGGAACACGAGGAGCGGCTTGCCTGTCTGCGCAGGGCGATAAGGTTTTTGCCGCCGCAGGAAAGAGACATAATACGTTTGCATTACGACAAGAACATGAAGACGGGGGAGATTGCCGAAAAACTGGGGCTTTCGCCGTCGAACGTTCTTGTCAGGTTGCACAGAATACGCGAGAAGTTGAAAAACATGATAATTGAAGGGAAAAATGAACGATAAAGATTTTGATAAACTTATAGCGGAAAGTTTCGAGCGGGACCGTATGCTCGAAAGCATAAACCGCAGTGTGATGAAGGAAATCAACCGCACGGAGCGCAAGACTCTTTTGCATTGTGTGCTCAAGCTTGTGGGCATGGCGTTTGGCATTCCGTTGGTGGGCATAAGCGGTGTGTCTGCCATTATCAGCGGCATGGAGAAAGCCGGGTCGGACATTGTGCTTGCGGCTCTCGTACTTTCTCTGATTGTTTTCGCGCTTTCGGCTTTAATGATGCTTATGAAATTTTCTTCCGAAAGTTTTGTAATAATTTCCAGGGCGGCATGTCATAAGGATGAACTCAAAAATATAAACAATTAAACCATAAAGATTATGTTAGATGAAATTACAGGATTAATGGCAGTTTTTCTCTGCTTAGGCACTCCCGTTGTAGTAACGATGATGTACTATAAAGATAAAATGAGCTCCAAAGCTGCCGATGTGGAACTCCGTAAAACCGTTATTGAAAGCGGAGTCGATGCGGAAACCGCCAAAGTTATTATTTCCGAAAATGCTCCGCAACGTAAAAAGCATAGCAAGTTTGCATGGATATTCGCCACTCTCATAGTGGGATGTGCGCTTTTAGGCTCGGGAGCGGGCAGTTTTATAGGCAGGGAAATAGGCTCGGACAAGGATTCGTTCTATCTTGCGGTTGTGGGATGCGGCATAGGATTGATTGCAGCTTTCATAGCCACTTGGAAGATGTATCCGAAATTAAAGAACAGCAACATCGAGGAAAGTCCGAAGGACGAACAGTGATTCCCGACTGTTGGGAAACGATGGATGTGAGGTTTTGAAAACGTGTGCAACATTTCGGTTGCACACGTTTT
>ERZ772831.3910-NODE-3910-length-10108-cov-4.926490_pt1 | contig 10108 bp, 10 predicted proteins | sample MGYA00580858_ERZ772831 | MGnify/ENA primary metagenome ERZ772831 (study PRJEB29015, sample SAMEA2737694) | human gut metagenome | biome: human gut; feature: human-associated habitat; material: faeces | place: China | collected 2012 ... | reverse complement strand
GCGCAATCAGCTGATCAAGGCCCCGATGATGCGCCTGGTGGCCAGCGAGCCAAACACGAGTTATGTAACCATCAATCTGGGGGAAATCTACATTGCGGACAATATCAAAGAAAAGTCCTTCGGACTGGACGGGCGATTGGACGAGCTGCTGCCTGCGCTCCGGGAGGCGTGCGAGGCATGAAATTTGTGGAGCGCATCATCATCTATGCCTATTTGCAGGCGGTGGGTGTTATCAACGCTCATAAATCAATTCGCTTCCTGAATCGTAAGCACTCAATAACCACCCCCTATAAAACAAGCAGACCCGAAACCCTGGGTCTGCCTGTTTTATAAGTGGGTGGTTATTGGGTCAAAAACCGGGCCATTTCACGGACTGGAGCAATTGTCATTTGAAGCTCTGTACCAGTGAGACCTGCAAGAGCAAGATCGTGATTCAGCGGCATTCTGCCAATAATAGCCCCATGTTTACCGACTTCCTCTTCCATCATCTGCACAGTTTCTTCAGTCACCTTATTCAGGCAGAACCAGATGGGCTTGCCGATGCTCGTGCTTAAATCCGCAATTTTGGCGGACAGCCGCAGGGATTCAAAGGATGGGTCTACGATCATCAGAATGCCGTCCACGGAGTTATCCGTACCCCTGCCAAAATGCTCCACACCGGCTTCCATATCCAGCAGTGCAATTTCATCCTCCGCAAGGGTCAGATGGGCAACAAACTGCTCCAGAATGCTGTTCATGGTACAGGCACAGCCCTCATTGGCTTTGTGGATTTTTCCGCTGGACATGAGCTTTACGCCGTCTTTTTCACTGTAATATTCCTCTGGGATATCTGCCATGGTAAAATCCTCGGAGAAAAACTTCTTGGCAAAGGCAGAAAGCTTCATAGAGTCCAGAATGCCGGAGGTCATCATGGTTTTGAAGGCTTTATCCTTGCCGCCAAAATATTCAGTGAAATCTCTGGGCAGCTCGACACCCAACTGACGGTGCAGACCGAAATTGGATTCATCGGAGTCCACTACCAGCACCTTTTTTCCCATGCGCGCCAATTCCTTTGCAAGGAGCGTCGTCACGGTGCTTTTTCCGCAGCCACCCTTGCCGCATACGGTTATTTTCATCAAAATTCCTCCCATGTCTTGAGAATCTCTAAAATCGCTTCTTCGTAATTGTGGCCAAATTCCTCACTACGACCCGCGATGCGAACATTGCTCTGTGCGCCACGCTCCGGTTCGGGAAATTCCCAAATATGATAGTGAAGCCCACGATGGTCAAATTCAATACTGCCGCAGTCGTCATCTTCCCAGTATTGAAAGGGAAGGCGACGCTCTTTCAAAAATTGTTGAATTCCGGCTAAACGCATTTCAAATTTCCGATGGGTGTGGATTGTTCAATGATATTGCCGCATTCGGTGCAGACCGAATCGGTGCAGATCACACCGTCCTTGACAAACACCTCAACGATATCTCCACATTGTGGACATTCCACTTCCAGAATTGTGATGGCATTTCTGGCCTCCTGACAATTGATCATATCTGTACTCCTTTACAGTCCGATGTTCTGTAGAATTTGCACCAATGCCGTCCGGACAGGGGAATCCTCCGGCAGCTGAACCGTGGGTTTTTCGTCGCAGTCATAGCGATAAACCTCATCGCTCTGAGGTACTACGCCAAACAGGTGCAGTCCTTGCTTCTGAATTTCGTCCATGGTGCCGGCATCCAGTTTGCCATCCGGCGCACGGTTTACAATCAATCCCACCTGCTTGGGCTTGAAGTTCAGCTCCCGCATCAGTGCCGCGATCCGTCCCGCCGCCTGAACGCCCCGGCGGGAGCAATCACTGACCAGAATTGCCACATCCATGGTGGGAAGCAGGCCACGGCTAATATGCTCCATGCCCGCTTCGTTATCCACCACAAGATAAGGGTAGTTGGCTTGCAGACGCTGAATTTGGGTCTGCACCAATCCATTCACAAAGCAATAGCAGCCCTGGCCCTGGGTGCGGCCCATGACCATCAGGTCAAAATCCTTTTCCTCTGTAATGGCATCCTCCAGCCGCATTTGCAGGTAGTCGCCCTTGGCCATGCCTGCAGGGATGGGAGAATTTTGTGCCATTCCTGCCCGTTCGATTTCCTCCCGGATTTCTCCCAGGGTGGGCGGAGCTTCCACACCCAGCACCTCATTCAGATTGGAATTGGCATCCGCATCTACCGCAAGAATGGGTGTTTTGCCGTTCTTACACAGGTATTGAATCATCAGACCGGTCAGCGTGGTTTTTCCGACGCCGCCCTTTCCGGCTACAGCAATAATCTTCGCCATAGTTTCCTCCTCATATTGTTAATTAGTAGACATGCTGTTGACTTTTTAGTTCAATATCATTATACTGATTGTCAGCAGATTCACAATAATCAGATTCTGGAAGCTGTGTAGAAACAAAACAGTTTCCAGAATCTGTTGAGGAAGGTGTCATATTTTGCAGCGAAAAGAAATCAATACCAAAGATCGCCGGACGAAGTATACGCGCAGCGTTATTCGGGAGGCTCTGATGGGACTTCTGCGGATCAAGCCCTATTCCAAAATTACCGTGACGGAGCTCTGCCGTCTGGCAGACATCAACCGAGGAACCTTTTACATCCACTACTTTGATGTAGATGATGTGCTGGACGACATTGTGACGGAGTCCTTCTCGGACGTGAGCCAAACCATAGGTCATGTACTCTGCCCCCAAAAGCAAACCTGTACCTATCCGTTTTGCCAGAAGGTACAGGAGAATAAAGCACTTTGGCCCCTGTTTATGGATGAGACTGTCTCGGAAAGGATCATAAAACAACTGGCGGGCAAAAGCAAGGAAGGCTTTGTCAGTTATCTGATGCAGCACAGCGATTTGACCTTTGAACAGGCAGAGAGCATTTTCTATTTCCAGATTCACGGCTGTCTGACCATTAACCGGCTGATGCTTCAGAACAATTGCCGGGACTGGCACAACGTACAACAGACCATTGATCGGTTCATTCGGGCAGGCTTACAGGAGTTTTTGCAAGATGGAGAATAATAGACAGTTCGAATTGATGCGCTCTGCCGCCAGACAGAAATTGGAAGGCGCAGATCCGGTTCAACTTTCCACCCTGACCGGACTGTGCTGGGATGGAAGGACATTTGACACGGAAACTTTGGGAATCCCTATTCGGATCAGTTGGCCGGAATGTCAGATTTCTCCGGCACTGGAGATGTGGCACGACCTGACAATTTTGCAGTATCTGGCAAATACGAAAGGAACGACGCTCATGGGAAAATTCCTTGCCCTGAGTGAATTTCACGCTGGCGGCCTGGCAAAGGGAACAAGCTTTGACCGGGATAATGACCGCATGATCAGCCGGATTGGTCTGCATGACCCTCAGGCAATCCGGGAAGCCGCTGCGAAGCTGGGTGGAACAGAACTGTATGAAAAATCCGATTTGTCCTTTTTGTTTTCCTTTCTGCCCCACATTCCGATAAAGTTCAATTTGTGGTTGCCGGACGAAGAATTCCCTGCTTCCGGAAAAGTCCTTTTCGATGCTTCCGCAGAAAACGATCTGCAAATAGAAGCAGCCGGAACGGCAGCGGCAATTTGCCTTTCGCTTTTGGAAAGAGGCATACTTTAAACGTCCAACAGGTGGCACCGCATCGAGATTGGTCCGACTTTTAGGTGAAGGGGGTATTGCTCCTCTCAATGTACCGTAATAAGTCGAATTGCGGATGCCATTGTCATCATGCAGGAACAGGAGGATACTGTAACGCCGGTGCTGAAACAGCAGCTTCAGCAATGCGAAACAGAGATTCGCAATGTGATGAAGGCCATCCGCCAGGGCATCCTTACGGATTCTACCAGAGAATGCTTGGAGGAACTGGAACAGCAGCGAGACTCCCTACGGGGCAGCATTGCCCAGCTCCAGCTGGAACGTAGGAAATTCACCAAGAAAGAAATCGTGGACTGGGTCGGCCGCTACAAGGATGGTAATATCAACGACCCGGATTATCGCAGAGAAAATATCGATACTTTCGTGAATTCCGTCTTTGTCTACGACGATAAACTGATCCTGACCTACAATTATAAAGACGGCAGCCAGACTCTGACCCTGCAAGAAATTGAGGCTGCTTTAAGTTCGGATTTAACAGGCATGTGTCCACCAAATGCAAAATGGACTCAAGTAAATTGCGGGGCGGCTGCCGGAAAGGGCGGCCGCCTTTTTGCGGCGATTCTGGAAATACATTGATTTTCCGAACGAATTTGCTATAATATAGGCAAGAGCTTTTGCCCGGCAGCAGGATGCAGCAAATCCTGCGCCGGATGAATTTGGAGGGGCCTATGAAACTGATCCACTGCGCCGACTTACACCTGGATTCCCCCATGGGGACCCACATGACTATGCAGCAGGCGTCTGCGCGGAATACACAGATCATGGATTCCTTCCTGCGTCTGACGGACTTTGCGCGGGAAAACGGCGTCCGAGCGGTCATCATTGCAGGGGATCTGTTCGATGGAACCCGTGTCCGCAGCCGGACAGTGGACGAAATTCTTGCCGCCATGGAGCGGACACCGGAGGTTGACTACCTGTATCTTCCGGGAAATCATGACGGTGCAGCCAGAGCCTTTTCCGACCGGGTGCTGCCGGAGAATTTGAAGCAGTTTCCGACCGACTGGACCACCTTTTGTTACGAATACGCGGCAATCTCCGGTGTGCAGCTCTGCGCGGACAATGGGGAAACCATTTATGAAAACGTTCCCCATATTCCGGGCTGCGTCAATATTGCGGTGCTCCATGGCCAGGCAGGCACCGTCAGCGGGGAGAATCGGGTGAACCTGAATGCGCTCAAGGGCAGGGGAATCGACTATCTGGCTTTAGGCCACATCCATTCCTTCACCTTGCAGCCGCTGGACGAGAAAGGTGTCTATTGCTATTGCGGCTGCCTGGAGGGCCGGGGCTTTGATGAGTGCGGGGAGAAGGGCTTTGTACTGCTGGACGTGGACGAGAAAAACGTCCACCCCACGTTTGTGCCCTTTGCCAAATGCCGCCTGCACAGAGTGTCTGTGGATGTCACCGGCCTGGATAACAATGCCCGGATCGCCCAGGCCATGAAGCAGGCCGTGGCGGAAATTCCCAAAGAGGATATGGTGGAATTTCTGCTGACGGGGAAGACGGACCCGGGGACGGACCTGTCTGTACCTTATTTGCAGGAGCTGGTGAAGGGAAAATTTGCCTTTACCAAGGTCAAGGATGAAACCGCCATGGCGCTGGATCCGGAGCAGTTCCAAAACGACATTTCTCTGAAAGGAATGTTTATCCGCATGGTGCTCTCTGAGGTGGAAGAGGAAGCCGACCGCGCAGCGATCATCCGCACGGGGCTGGAAGCGCTGGCAGGGGAGGAGATCGGGCTATGAAGCTATTGCGGTGCCATGTGGAGAATTTCGGCATTTTGTCCGACTTTGACCTTACGTTTACAGAGGGCCTCAATGTGCTCTGCCGGGAGAACGGTTTCGGAAAGAGCACCCTGGCGGCATTTCTCAAGGCCATGTTTTATGGGTTGCCCAAAACCCGCGCCAAGGCGAGCGAACGCAAGCGCTATGACCCCTGGCAAGGGGGAAAATACGGCGGCTTTTTGGAATTTGAATACCGGGGGAACCAATACCGGGTGACTCGGTATTTTGGAAAGAAGGAAGATAGCTTTTCTCTGACGGACCTGACAAACCGCACGGAGAGCACCGCGTTTTCGGAAAACCTGGGAGAGGAGCTTTTTCAGCTGGACGGGGATTCCTTTGCCAGGAGCACCTTTGTTCCCCAGCTTTCCGACCGGGAGATCACGGCCACGACTTCCATTCGCGCGAAGCTGACAAACCTGGTGGAGGACACCAACGATCTGAATAACTATGATACCGCCATGAAACAGCTCCAGGAATACCGCAAGAGCCTGAAACTCTTCAAGGGCGAGGGCGGCCAGACCGCCCAGCTGCGCCGGGAATGCCGGGAGCTGGAAGCATCCATTCACAGCGCGGCAGAGAAAAAGGAGCTGCTGGAAGCGGTTTGCCAACAAATTGACGCCCTGAACCGGGAGAAAAACGAAAAAACTGCGCAGCAGGCATTTCTGCGGGAGCAAATCCGGCAGGCAGATGCCCAGAAGGCGCTGCGCCTGCAGCAGGAAAATTTGGAGCGGCTGCGCGGGCAGGTCCGGGGGCGGGAGAAGGAACTTTCTGACCTGGATGGGCGATATCCGAAGGGATATCCGGCGCTGGAAGCGCTGCGTGCCCAGCAGGAAAATCTGACCAGAGCAGCCCACGCCCGGCAGCGGATCGAGCGCCGGGCCAATGCGGATGCTTCCGGCCTGGCGGAGGAAGAGAAAACACGGTTGGAGGCCTTGAACAGGCAATTCTCTCAGGGTATCCCCGGAGAAGAGGAGCTGGAAGCCTGGGAAAAGATGCGGCAGAAGCGGGATGCTCTGCTGGAAAGCCGGAATGCGGACTGCTTTTCGGCACGGGAACAGGCAGACTATCAGGCTTTGGCGAAAACCTTTGCCCAGGGCATCCCGGACGATGCGCAGATTCGGGAGGCCCAGCGGCAGTGCAGGCGCATCGAAGAACTGCAAAATAGCCAAAGCACGGAAACGAAAGGACCCGGGAAAAAGCGTGACTTTTTTTGGCTGATTTTCGGGCTGCTGTCTGCGATCCTGGGACTGTTGCTGAAAGTGACAATTCCCGGAATTTGCGCTATGGCGCTGGGTGTCGGGGCCCTGATCTGGACGATCGTTGACAGAATTCGAACATCCCGGGCAGCTGCGAACGACGTTGCGGAGCATGTCCGGGCGTTGGAGGAATTGCAGCGGCAGCTGAATGCTTTCTTGGGGCACTATGCGCTTGATGGAGCAACCCCGGAAGAAAGGTTGGCGGCGTTGTTAGCGGACCGGCAGCGCTACCTGGAGCTGTCCGGACGAAAAGCGGACTGGGCGGATCGGCGCAGCCGGACGGAAACGCAGCTGCGGCAGGTGCAGTCTGATTTGCAGCAGGTATTTGACCGCTTTTATCCCGACGAGTGCTATGACGATGCTTTCCTCAAAAAACTGCGGGAAGCATTGGAAACCTACCGGCGTTTGAACTGGCGCATTGCCGAGAATAGAAAAAGATGCGATGTAGAGAATGCCCAGGACCGGCAGGAGGCCAAACAGGCTGTGGAAACGGTGCGGGATTTTCTGGAAGAGTATGACCTCATTGGAGATACGGAATCGGAATGCCTGGAAAGGATGGAGGCAGACCTGCACCGCCGGAAGCTGCTCTGCGAGGAACTGGAAAATGCGAAAAATGCGCTGGATGACTTCCTGAAGAAAAACGGAGATGTGGGCCCGGCGCAGCAGAACGCTTTGCCGGAGGCAGAGGTGCTGGAGCAGCAGGAGCGGCTTACTCAGGCGCGGCTGGATGAACTGGAGCAGGAATTGCAGCAGGCCCGGGCACAGCGCAGAAGTCTGCAGGCAAGCGTGGAGTGCATCCCGGAATGGGAGGATCGGCTGACGGCCCTGGAGGATGATCTTCGGGAGGCGGAGCGAAAGTGCGATCTGACGGATCGCACCATGGCCCTGCTGGAAAAGGCCAAGGACGCTCTGGCAAACAGCTATATGGACAAAATCGAGCAGGGGTTCCGCAGTTATACCCAGCAGCTTTTCCCCCGGCAGCTGGGCAGCGTGATGGTGGACAAGGATCTGCGGCCCCATATCGATGTCCGGGGGGCGGCCCGAGAGGTGGAGAGCTTCAGCGCAGGGCTAGCCGACAGCATCCTGCTGTGTATGCGTCTGGCACTGGTGGATGCGCTGTTTGGCGAGGAGACTCCCTTCCTGATTTTGGATGACCCCTTTGTAAACCTGGACGATGAGCACACCCGGCGGGCGCTGGCGATGCTGCAGGAAATGGCGGAAACACACCAGATTCTGTATCTGGTTTGCAATACCGGTAGAGTGTAAAAAGAGGAGTGAATGGCATGAAGTATAGTCTGTGCAATGATTGGTTTTTCACGGAACATTGCGATGATGCTTTTTTGCGGGGAGAACCGGCAGAGGCGGAGCGCGTCCGGCTGCCCCACACCTGCCGGGAGCTGCCCCTGCACTATGCTGCCCCCAAGGACTATGAAATGGTCTGCGGCTACAGGCGATATTTTGCGGCACCGGAGTCTGGGGATAGGCTGTTTCTGCGGTTTGACGGTGCGGCCCACCAGGCGGAGGTATTCGTCAACGGAAAGAAGGCCGGGGAGCACCGGGGCGGCTATACGGCCTTTACCCTGGAAATCACGGACCTGGTGCACCACGGAGAGGGAAATCTCCTGTCTGTCCGCCTGGACACCCGGGAGGATCCGACGCTGCCGCCCTTCGGCTTTGTCATTGATTATCTCACCTATGGCGGGCTGTACCGGGAGGTCTGGCTGGAAACCTCCGCCCAATGCCGGATGGAGGAGCTGTTTGTATATACCCCGTCTTTGACGGAGGCCGACATCAGCTTAAAGCTGGACCGGCCCCGGGAAAATGGACAGCTGCGCCTGTCTTTGCAGAATCCTGCCGGGGAGACCGTGGAAACCAAACTCCTTTCCCAGACGGCGGAGATTCACGCGCGCATTTCCCTGCCGGATGCGGCAGCCTGGACACCGGAAACACCGGTGCTCTATGCCTGCATGGCGGAGCTGCTGGATGAAAAGGGGCAGACGCTGGATGTGTGCCGGACCCGTTTCGGCTTCCGCACGGCGGTTTTCCGGGCGGACGGCTTCTATCTGAACGGGGAAAAGACCTTTCTGCGGGGTCTGAACCGGCATCAAAGCTACCCGTATATCGGCTATGCCGCCCCGGAGCGCTTGCAGCGGGAGGATGCCCGCATCCTGAAGCAGGAGTTGGGCTGCAATGCCGTGCGCACCAGCCACTATCCCCAGAGCCAGCATTTTCTGGATGCCTGTGATGAAATGGGGCTTCTGGTCTTCACGGAGCTGCCCGGCTGGCAGCACATCGGTGACGCAGCCTGGAAGGACCTGGCATGCCATATGCTGGAGGAGATGATTTTGCAATACCGGAATCATCCCAGTATTGTCCTGTGGGGGGTACGCATCAATGAAAGCCAGGATGACGATCCCTTCTATACCAGAACAAATGCCATTGCCCACGCTTTGGATCCCAGCCGGGCCACCTCCGGCGTCCGGTATCTGGAAAAGAGCAGCCTTTTGGAGGATGTGTACGCCTTTAACGACTTTTCCCATACGGGAAATAACCCCGGCGTAAAGCGGAAAAAGGACGTTATGCGGGAACGGGACAAGCCATTGCTGATCTCTGAGTGCAATGGCCATATGTACCCCACAAAGCCCTTTGACGATTGGCCCCACCGGCAGGAGCATGCGCTGCGCCACGCCCGGGTGCTGAACGCGGCCTATGCAGACGGCGAGCACGTGGGCTGCTTCGGCTGGTGTATGTTCGACTACGCCACCCACAAGGATTTTGGTTCCGGGGACCGTATCTGCTATCATGGCGTTCTGGACAGCTTCCGCAATCCCAAGCTGGCGGCAGCGGTCTATGCCTCTCAGGCAGAGACACCGGTGCTGGCGGTTAGCTCCTCCATGGACATCGGTGACTATCCGGCGGGACAGGTGGGCACGGTCTATGTCTTCTCCAATGCCCAGCGGGTGGAGCTCTATAAGAACGATGTGTATGTGACAACCTTGAAGCCCAGCCCCTGGACGGCGCTGCCCCATCCACCCCTGTGCGTAGACGACACCATCGGCGAGCTTTTGGAAACCCAGGAGCACTTTGAAAAGCCCAAGGCGGATGCCCTGCGGGACTGCCTGCTTGCCGCCGGAAAATATGGCCTGGCTGGGCTCCCTTTGAATAAGAAGCTGAAAATGGCCCGGTGTATGGTCCGCTACAAGATGAAATTTTCCGATGGAGTGGACCTCTACGGAAAGTATGTGGGCAACTGGGGCGGCGAGGCCACCCGTTGGCGGTTTGACGCGAAGGACGGGGAGAAGACCGTTGCTTCCGTGACCATGAGCCCCGGCAGCAAGCTCCATCTGGAGGTCCGCGTCTCTGGGGAGAAGCTGTCAGAGGGGGCTTCCTACGATATGGCAGC
>ERZ772831.3909-NODE-3909-length-10109-cov-3.164313_pt1 | contig 10109 bp, 6 predicted proteins | sample MGYA00580858_ERZ772831 | MGnify/ENA primary metagenome ERZ772831 (study PRJEB29015, sample SAMEA2737694) | human gut metagenome | biome: human gut; feature: human-associated habitat; material: faeces | place: China | collected 2012 ... | reverse complement strand
TTGGTGCGGATAATTTTATAGCCCAAATGGTTTGGCAAAAGAGAACTTCTCCCGATGCAAGAAGAATTGTTAGTGCAGGACATGAATATGTGCTTGCATATATAAAAAATTCGGAGATAGGTCATGAAGTGTTAAATCCGTTGCCGTTTGATGATGCGGATTATGCGAGATATAAGAACCCGGACAATGATCCAAATGGACCATGGATTTCGACTGATTGTACTGCGCAAGGCGGACATGGTACAAAAGATCAATTCTATGATATGGTAACTCCAGCGGGACGTGTTGTAAAATTACAAGAGGGTCTGTGCTGGAGGTATACGAAAAAAAGAATGGAAGAAGAGATAGCGGCAGGGCATATTTGGTTTGGTTCGGATGGAAAGGGTGTTCCGAGAAAAAAGACGTATCTTTCGGATAGAGCAGGAAAAACCATGTGGACATGGTGGCCAAATACAGAAGTTGGACATACGCAAGAGGCAACTAAAGAAATAGCAACTCTTTTGGGACAATCAGGAATAATGGATTTTCCAAAGCCAATTCGATTGATGAAAAGAATAGTTCATATAGCGTCGAAAAAGGATTCAATTATTCTCGATTTCTTCTCCGGTTCTGCTACTACTGCCCATGCCGTAATGAAATTGAACGCCGAAGATGGCGGACACCGAAAGTTTATCATGGTGCAGTTGCCGGAAAAGACGGACGAGAAGAGCGAAGCGTACAAGGCTGGCTATAAGAACATCTGCGAAATCGGCAAAGAGCGCATCCGCCGTGCAGGCAAGCAAATTTTGTCTGCGGGGGGACAGCTGTCAATGGATGGAGTGCGGCTTGACACAAACTCCACTCTCAACACTCCAAACTCCACACTGGATGTGGGTTTCCGGTGTTTGCGGTTGGACAGCAGCAATATGGAAAACGTCTACTACACGCCGGAAGAAATCAGCCAGCAGGATATGTTCTCGCTGGTGGATAACGTAAAACCTGACCGTACCCCGGAAGATTTGCTGTTCCAGGTGATGCTGGATCTGGGTGTGCTGCTGTCCAGCCCCATTGAGGTGAAAGAGATTGCGGGTAAAAAGGTGTTCAACGTGGCAGAGGGGTTCCTGCTGGCCTGCTTTGACCATGATGTGACGGATGAGACTGTCAAGGCCATTGCGCAGATGAAGCCGTACTATGCTGTTTTCCGTGACAGCTCTATGGCAAACGACAGTGTTGCAACGAACTTTGACCAGATTTTTGAAACGTATAGCCCGGAAACGGTAAGGAAGGTGCTGTAATGACGGCGAAAATTCAATATCCAAAAATCGATCTCTACCACTATACATCCATCGGTTCGCTTTTTTCCATCCTGCAAAACGAAACCATCCGCCTGACGGATTATCGTTTCCTGAATGACACACAGGAACTGTCTTATGCGCTGAACTGGTTGAAAGATTATCTTGCACCTAAAGCCGAAGAAGAGTTTGGCAAAAAAGTTCTGACAGCGATTGATAATGTTGAGCATGGGAAAATTGAACGCATAAAGAGCATAAGTGATGGGTCGCCGTATATGCAGCGATATTTATGCGATATTCACTATTATATTTTGTCATTGTCTCGGCGATATGATGACCTTGCAATGTGGCGAATGTATGCAAAAGATGGATGCTGTATAAAGTTTAATAGCCAAAAATTGAAAGAATTCTTCTATGGATTTCGGGATGCAAATCTCGAAAAAGGTTTGATGAATCTGATAGATGGAGAGGTTGAGTACGAAATCAAAGAATCAACTAGACACGCAATAAACTATTTCTACTCTATAAAAAATGAACTGATGATTTATGACGAAATTTTAATGTTTTGCCTGCTTTTTAAATCGCCATCATTCTCTTTTGAACATGAATATCGAATGGGAATTCCGTTTGAAGATCAATACTTAGGCGAAAATTGTTCAAAAGAATTTTTACTATCAGGAACAACGATTCGTCCACAGCTGGAATTGAAAAATTTCCCGATACGAGATATTATCGAAGAAATCACAATCAGTCCGTTTGTTACCTCCGAGTTGACGAAAATTGGAATACAGGAACTTTTGATTTCAAAAGGAATTTCTCCTGATGTGGTAAGACTATCGCAGATTTCCATAAGATGAGAAAGGCAGATTGCTGTGATAGAGAAAAAAGAAGAAAAAAAGATTCGCAGTTCAGCGGCAGAATATTTGACTTTTGTGGCTTCTACGGGTGAGAGCAATGCAAGCTATGAAATGCGCTATGAGGATGAGAATATCTGGCTGACGCAGAAGATGATGGCGGCATTATATGATGTGTCAAAGCAGACGATTTCCCAGCACATCAAACGCATTTATTCGGATGGGGAACTTACGCCGGAGGCAACTGTCAAGAAATACTTGACAGTTCAAACCGAAGGTGACCGGCAGATCAGCCGCAAGCAGGATCATTACAATCTTCAAATGATTATTGCAGTCGGCTTTAAGGTGAATAATCAGCGTGCTGTGCAGTTCCGCAAGTGGGCGGGGCAGATCGTCAAGGACCACACCATTCAGGGCTGGACGATGGATGTGGAACGGCTGAAAAAAGGCCACATGTTCACCGATGAATATTTTGAGCGTCAGTTGCAGCAGATTCGTGAAATTCGCCTGTCGGAGCGCAAGTTCTACCAGAAAGTGACGGATTTGTACGCAACAGCGTTTGATTACGACAAGGATGCCAAGACGACCCGGCTGTTCTTCCAGACGGTTCAGAACAAGATGCACTATGCTGTGCATCGCCACACGGCGGCAGAACTGATCGTGGAGCGTGCCGATGCCAACAAGGAACACATGGGGCTTACCACATGGGAAAATGCGCCGGATGGGAAAATCCTGAAAGCGGATGTGACAGTAGCCAAAAACTACCTGAGCAAAGAGGAAATGAACTATCTGGAGCGAATCGTGTCGCTCTATCTGGATTATGCTGAGTTACAGGCGGAACGCAAGATTCCCATGAGCATGGAGGACTGGGCAAAACGTCTGGACGGTTTTCTGGAGTTCAACGGCAACGAGCTGCTGACAGGCCCCGGTAAAATCAGCGCAGAGCAGGCAAAACTTCATGCAGAAACCGAATACGAAAAGTATCGTGTCATTCAGGATCGCCTGTATGAGAGCGATTTTGACCGGTTCCTGATGCTGGAGCAGGAGGTAAACCACAAAGATGAAGTTTAGTTTTAAGATTCAGCAGTACCAGACCGATGCTGTGGATGCGGTGGCACGGGTCTTTCAGGGGCAACCCTACAATGCAGGCGTGTCATACCTGCGTGATATGGGAAACCTGTCCGCACAGCCGCAGCAGCTGAGCCTTGTTTCCAATGGGGACGATGCAACACAGGTGGAGTTACAGGATTTGATCAACGATTCCGGTTTTAAGAACGAAGCACTCCAACTGACCGAGCAGGAGCTGCTTCAGAACATCCGCGCGTTGCAAGCAGAAGCAAACATCCATCAGTCGGACAAGTTGGTGGCACCGCTGGGCAGGTGTTCTCTGGATATTGAGATGGAAACCGGTACAGGCAAGACCTATGTTTACATCAAGACCATGTTCGAGCTGAACAAGCGGTATGGTTGGAGCAAATTTATCGTTGTTGTGCCGAGTATCGCCATCCGTGAAGGCGTGAAAAAGTCCTTTGAGATCACTGCCGATCACTTTATGGAGTGCTACGGCAAAAAAGCACGGTTCTTTATCTATAACAGCAGCAACCTGAATCAGTTGGATTCCTTTTCCAGCAATTCCGGGATTAACGTCATGATCATCAACACGCAGGCGTTTGCGGCATCCATGAACGAGGACAAGAACGTGGAAGGTCGCAAGGGTGATGCCGCTGCGAGAATTATTTACACCAAGCGGGACGAGTTCGGCTCCCGCCGCCCGATTGATGTGATTGCAGCCAACCGCCCGATCCTGATTCTGGACGAACCGCAGAAGATGGGTAAAGAGGACTCTGCCACGCAGAAAGCCCTGAAAAAGTTCAATCCGCTTTTCACACTGAATTACTCTGCTACCCACGCCAAGCAGCACAATCTGATTTACGTTCTGGATGCGCTGGACGCTTACAATAAGCGGCTGGTCAAGAAAATCGAAGTCAAAGGCTTTGAGGTCAAAAATCTGCGTGGTACGGACAAGTATCTGTATCTGGAAAGCATCATCATCTCCCCGAAGAATCCGCCACGGGCAAAAGTGGAGCTGGAGGTCAGCCACCAGAACGGCACGAAGCGAGAGTTCCATACGCTGGATGTGGGCGATAATCTCTATTACATCTCCGGGGAAATGGAGCAGTACAAGGGCTTCGTAGTGTCGGAAATCGACCCGATTACGGGTGTTGTGACCTTTACGAACGGTGATACCATCCGCAAAGGCGATGTCACCGGCGATGTTTCCGAAAATGATATGCGCCGGGTGCAGATCCATGAAACGATCCTTTCGCACTTTGAAAAAGAGCAGGAACTTTTCAAACTGGGCATCAAGACTCTTTCGCTGTTCTTCATCGACGAAGTGGCAAAATACCGCCAGTACGATGAAGACGGAAACGAACTGCTGGGTGAGTACGGCAAGATTTTTGAGCAGGAGTATCTTTCGGTTCTGAATGAGCATCGTACCCTGTTCGACCCTGCTTATACAGCCTATCTGGATTCAACCGATGTGCATGATGTCCACAAGGGCTATTTCAGCATCGACAAGAAAGGTCACAGCGTCAACAGTTCGGTCAAGCGTGGCTCAGATATGTCGGATGATATTTCAGCCTATGATCTGATCCTGAAAAATAAGGAACGTCTGCTGTCCTTTGAAGAACCGACCCGGTTCATCTTCTCCCACTCCGCACTGCGGGAAGGTTGGGATAACCCGAATGTGTTCCAGATCTGCACCCTGAAGCACAGCGACAGCACCACGCAGAAGCGGCAGGAAGTAGGCCGTGGTCTGCGTCTGTGCGTGAATAAGGACGGAAACCGCATGGATGCGGAAGTGCTGGGAGATAAGGTGCAGGATATTAACGTCCTGACCGTTATTGCCAGCGAGAGCTATGCAGGGTTTGTAGACGGACTGCAAAAGCAGACCGAAGCAGTGTTGTATGACCGCCCCCGAAAGGCAGACATTGCATATTTCACCGGCAAGACCATCAGGCTGGATGGCAAAACCGTCAAGGTGGATGACCGTCAGGCACGGACAATTTATCAGTATCTTGTCCGCAATAACTATGTGGATGAGCAGGATAACATCACGCAGGACTACCGGGACGATGTGCAGGCCGGAACACTTGCACCGGTGCCGGAAACGCTGAAGCCCATTGAAGAGGGCGTGCACACGCTTGTGCAGGCAATTTATGATGACAGTATGCTCAAGTCCATGTTTGAGGATGGCAACAAGCCGAAAGTGCTGGAAAATCCGCTGAACGACCGGTTTGAAAAAGCCGAGTTCCAGAAGCTCTGGCAGACGATCAACCACAAATACGCCTATACGGTGGATTTTGATTCTGAGGAACTGATTCAGAAAGCAATCGTACACATCGACAGCGAGTTGTACGTCAGTCGGTTGCAATATACCGTCACCTATGCTGGTCAGAAAGATGTTCTGAGTGCCGATATGGTGCGAGAAGGCAGCAGCTTCAGCGATGCCAAGAGCAGAACAAAAAAATTAGAACATGACTACGCAGGTCAGGTTGCGTATGACCTGATCGGCAAAATTGCAGAGGGCACAACGCTGACCCGGCATACCGTTGCACGGATTTTGCAGGGCATCAAGCCGACGACCTTTGCGATGTACCAGAACAACCCAGAAGAATTTATCGCAAAGGTGATCCGGCTGGTCAAGGAGCAGAAAGCTACCATGATCGTGGAGCATATCACCTATGATACCATTGAGGGCAGCTACGACAGCAGTATCTTTACGGCAGAGAAACACGCTCTGACGATGGATAAGGCTTACAAGGCACAAAAGGCGATTCAGGATTACGTTTTCACCGATGGCACAGCGGAAAAGAGCGTGGAACGGAAGTTTGCGGAAAATCTGGACGGTGCAGAGGAAGTCTTTATCTATGCAAAACTGCCGAAAGGCTTCTATATTCCGACCCCGGTTGGACACTACTCCCCGGACTGGGCAATCGTGTTCCATGAGGGCAAGGTGAAACACATCTATTTTGTAGCAGAAACCAAAGGCACGATGGAAAGCCTGAACCTGCGTCCGATCGAGAAATCCAAGATCGACTGCGCCAAGAAGCTCTTTGCAAAATTGTCAGATGGACTTGTGACATACGACCATGTGGACAGCTATCAGGAGTTGATGAATAAGGTGCTGCAGTGACCGGTACAAAATGAATCATGAAGCGGCTGTTTGCGTAGATGCAGATGGCCGCTTCTGCATTTGACATCCTGATCGGGAGTGTGAGCGATAATATAGGGCTGCGATGAGTTTGAACGAATCAGCGATGCAATCGCACAGCCTGCATCCACAGGATGCAGTTCACGGGTTTGGGTGTTCCCAACAAGTATTTTGCAGAGCAAAATAAGCAGATGTATATACGTCTGCATTGCTTGCGGGCGCTATGAAGCCTTTCAACCTGCCATCCAATTTTGAAAATTATTTTGCAAGCCAGACCGTCCGTTTTCAAGTTTAACTTGAAGCGGACGGTTATTTTTCTGCACAAGAACTGCGCTGACTGTGCTTCCTCGCTGACGCTGAATAAGCAAATTTTCTTGAGAAAAATTTGCTTTAGGAAAATCGGCGTTGATTCATTCAATATCGCATCAAACCGGACCTATTACTTCCGGTTTTGAATGTAAAAAGCGGAACTAATAGGTCCTAAAAATTTTTTTGAAAGTGTGATAAGCTACCAGCAAGACACCAATTGAACCTTGAAAACCGAATGACCGTCTGCATGGGATACCCGGCGAAGACCCCGCAAGGGAGAGCCGGAAAACGCCGCTGGAAAGGGGCAGGAACACCATGCAGAGAGAACGGCGTAAGAACAATGATATTCCATTTCATTTCAGAAAGGATGGTTTGCCTATGACAAAACTGAGCCAACTTAAAATTGACCCAGAGTTCCAGCGTCAGATCAATCCTCCAACATTTGAAGAAAAACACCAACTGGAAATGAACATCCTCAAGGAGGAACGTGTACTGAATCCGATCATCACGTGGAACGGCTACATTGTTGACGGACACACGCGCTATCAAGTCCTTCGGAAATATCCGTTCATTCCATTTGAAGTCATCGAAAAAGAATTTGCTAACCGCTATGAAGCACTCGTATGGATCTGTAAAAATCAGCTCGGGCGGCGAAACCTGACCCCAGAACAGAAAAAGTTCCTGATCGGAAAGCAGGCAGAAGCGGAAAAGCAAATCAAATCGTTTCACGGCAATCAGTATACTTTGGCATCTGAAAGTGGTCTGGTTCAAAATGAACCAGACCGCACAAAGCACGGTTCACGGTCGAAAGTCGCTGCGGAACATGGAACATCCGAAAGTTATGTTTACCGTGCAGAGCAATTTGCAAAAGGTGTGGAAGCAGCGGAGGAAGCAGTACCCGGAGTGCAGGAAGAAATCCTGAGTGGAAAGATCCGGGCAACCGACCGTGAAATTTCCTCGATTGCAAAGGTTCCAAAGGAAAAGCGTCCCGAAGTTGTGGCAGAGCTGCGTAAGCCTAAAGCCGAACGGGATTCCAGTATCACGGATTCTTATTCAAAGGACAATGCGTTTATAACGACCTTTAAGCAAAACATTCAGGGGCATAAGAAAGGACTCAACAAGGAAGAAAAACAGAATCTCAAGGATGCCGTCAAGAGCATCTATTCACCTCGCCGTTTGGCAGATGGCGAAGCCATGATGTGCGAGATTCAAGGAGCGCAGGAGGATTTTGTCCGGCGGTGGGAAATGTGTTTTCGTGAATACCCCGATATTCTTACCGAACCGAAGAACAATGAGAAGCTGCTGATTTTCATTGACCGTGCCAGCCGGTATCTTCAGATGGTAAAAGATCGTCTGAACAATTAAGTTTGAAGGGAAGTTTGATAAAATCGCTGATACTCGCTGTCCAGCTACAAGGAAATGGAGCTGCCTATTGAAAAAATATCCTGCTAGCGAAAAAGATATCTTTCCCGTTTCCGCCTGCACGTCCAACTTTGATGAATGGAGTGCCTTGGCGGGTTTTCTGGCCGATATGATCGAAAAATATGCAGAAATTTTAATCCCAGAAATCGAAACCGGGCAAATTGCCGTTGATGAACTCCTTGCAGCATGATATAATGTTCTTGTAATTGCTGTCCAAACACATGGTGAGATTCTCTTACCATGTTCCATATTTTGAACGAGGTACGAAAATGAATCGCCCTGATGAAAGCCCCAAAAATTCCATCATCATTTATACCACTGAAGATGGCCTGACCAAAATTGATGCCACGTTTGATGGCGATACCGTCTGGCTGTCCATCGACCAGATGGCTGAGCTGTTCCAGCGTGATCGGAGTGTCATTGGAAAACACGTCAGGAACATCTTCAAGGAAGGTGAGCTTCAGAAGGAATCAGTGTGGGCAAAATTTGCCTACACTGCCGCAGATGGAAAGGTCTACGATGTGGATTATTACAACCTTGATGTGATTATCTCTGTCGGCTACCGGGTCAAATCCAAACGCGGCACACAATTCCGCATCTGGGCAACTGGTATCCTGAAGGAATATATGCGCAAGGGATTTGCGCTGGATGACGAACGCCTGAAAAATCTGGGTGGCGGTGGATATTTCAAAGAGCTGTTAGAACGCATCCGTGACATCCGTGCTTCCGAAAAAGTGTTTTATCGTCAGGTTCTGGAAATCTATGCAACCAGCATTGACTACGACCCAAAAGCAGAAATCTCCGTCCAGTTCTTCAAAAAAGTCCAGAACAAAATTCATTATGCCATCCACGGTCAGACTGCCGCTGAGGTCATTTACAACCGTGCAGATGCCGAAAAGGAATTTATGGGTCTGACCACTTTTGCAGGAAACCAGCCCACCTTACGAGAAGCTACCATTGCCAAAAACTATCTGAACGAAAAAGAGCTTCGTGCTATGGGGCAGTTGGTTTCCGGTTATCTGGATTTCGCAGAACGTCAGGCAGAACGGGAACAGCCCATGACCATGCAGGATTGGGCAAACCACCTTGACCGTATTTTAACCATGAGCGGTGAGCAGTTGCTTGTCGGAAACGGCACTGTGACGCACAAGCAGGCCGTGGACAAAGCCACCACCGAATATCGGAAGTATAGGGCAAGAACGCTCAGCGACGTGGAACAAGACTATCTGGATTCCATCCAGTTCTTAGAGCAAAAAATCGACAAGAAATAACGGTAGCCGTGAGGATTTCTTATGTCACAGGGAAAGACAAAAGTTTATATTTACACTCGTGTATCTACCACGATGCAAATCGACGGCTATTCGCTGGATGCCCAGAAAGCCCGGATGAAAGCATACGCTGACTTCAATGATTACCAGATCGTTGGCGAGTATGAGGATGCCGGTAAATCGGGCAAATCCATCGAAGGCCGTGCCTCTTTTTGCCGAATGATGGATGACATCAAATCGGGAAAAGATGGCGTTTCCTACGTTCTGGTATTCAAACTGTCCCGGTTCGGCCGCAATGCCGCCGATGTGTTGTCTACCTTGCAGGTCATGCAGGATTTCGGGGTCAACCTCATCTGCGTGGAAGATGGCATTGATTCCTCCAAGGATGCAGGCAAGCTGATGATTTCCGTTCTTTCTGCGGTGGCTGAAATCGAGCGAGAAAACATCCGCGTCCAAACGATGGAGGGTCGCATTCAAAAAGCGCGGGAAGGCCGCTGGAACGGCGGATTTGCGCCCTATGGTTATCGTCTGGTCGATGGTGCGTTGAAAATCAACGAGGATGAAGCCCCTGCCATCCGAACTATTTTTGAGCAGTATGTCAACACCGATACCGGCGCAAATGGACTTTCCAAATACCTAGAGGCTCACGGCTTTCAGAAACTTGTACGACAGAACGGTACTTCTCCCCTGTTCAGTGCCACGCTGATTCGCTCGATTCTACGGAACCCGGTCTATTGCGGCAAAATTGCTTTCGGTCGGCGCAAACTCG
>ERZ772831.3890-NODE-3890-length-10153-cov-4.455437_pt1 | contig 10153 bp, 13 predicted proteins | sample MGYA00580858_ERZ772831 | MGnify/ENA primary metagenome ERZ772831 (study PRJEB29015, sample SAMEA2737694) | human gut metagenome | biome: human gut; feature: human-associated habitat; material: faeces | place: China | collected 2012 ... | reverse complement strand
GAACTAGCTTAGCCAAATCTTTTCCACCTTTTTCACCATCCATAAAGGAAGTACGGCGGCGTTGTGGGAATGCTGATGCAGTATCCCATCGGTATGGGCCATTCCGCCATGCTTACGGACAACTCCATCGATGCCAAGATCAGCTTTTTTGAACACAACAAAAGCCGCCGGGCCTACTGCGGGAAGGTCTATGGCGAGCTCATGACGAGTGTCAACTATAACTATCGCATTACCGGCAATGAGGGCAGCCTGCAAAGGAACGAGACCTCGGACTATACCAGGGAGCTTCGGCCGGAGACCTGCGGCGAGCCCGATTACCAGCAGACCGTCGTGCCCTCGGACTGCACCCATTTCGGCTACACGGAATATGTCTGCCAGGGCTGCGGCTATACCTACCGGGACGACTATCAGCTGTGTGTGCACAGCGTCAGCACCTGGACGGTGGTAACGCCTGCCACCACAGAGCAGACCGGTAAAAGCATCGGCATCTGCGACATCTGCGGTGCAGAACAGACCCGGGAAGACCCTGTTCTTCCGGAGCCGGAGCCGGAGCCCGAGACAGAGCCGGAGACCCAGCCGCAGACCGAACCCGAAACCCAGCCCCTGACCACCCAGCCGGAAACTGAGCCGGAAACCATTCCGGAAACCGCCCCGGAAACCCTTCCCGAGACCGAGCCGGAATCGGAAGGGAAGCACTCGAAGGCGTGGATTCCCTGGGTGCTCGGTGTTGCGGCGGTGGCCCTTGCAATTGGTATCCGGCATATGCTGTCCTATAAGCCGCAACACGCCAAAAAACGCAAAAAGTAAAGAAATGCCCCATGGAATGCAGCCTTTGCTTCCATGGGGCGCTTTTCACTTTGCCTCAGCCAGAGCCTGCTTCAGAGCAACGGACAGCTGATCGGGGCAGGAGGTGCTCTTCATGCCGCACTGGATTCCGGCCACCCGGTCGATGACGTCCTCGGCCTTCATGCCTTCAACCAGAGCGCCGATGCCCTTCAGGTTGCCGTTGCAGCCGCCGACGAACTGCACGTTGTGGACCTTGCCGTCCTCCAGGTCGAAGAGAATCGTCCGGGAGCAGGTGCCTTTGGTGGTATACTCGTAATGCATTGCGTATTTTCCTTTCTTTGTTGCGCTTTATTTGGTTAAATCCACGATCTTAGCATCGATCATGGCGGCAATGGGTTCCGGAGGAACGATCATCTGGTGGCCCCGTTCTCCTGCGGAGAGCGCGATCTCATCACACAGCAGGCACAGCTCGTCCAGAAAAGTCGGGTATTTTTTCTTCATCCCCACCGGGCTGCAGCCGCCCCGGATGTAGCCCGTAAGGCCCAGAAGCTCTTTTACATGGATCAGTTCCATATTTTTGTCCCCCGCAGCCTTGGCGGCCTTTTTCAGGTCCAGCTCGCAGCACACGGGAATACAGAAAACATTGATGCCGGTCCGTTCCCCCCGGGCGACCAGGGTCTTGAAGACCTGCTCCTCTGGCAGCCCCAGGACCTGGGCTGCATGATTGCCGCTTAGATCCTCCTCGGAATATTCATAGAATTTTTCCAAATAAGGAATTCCCGCCTTTTCTACCAGGCGGATGGCATTTGTTTTTGCTGACATAGAATCACCGCAACCCATTATATCCGCATTTTAAAACTTTTGCAATAGGGAATTGATTGTTTTCTTTTGGTTATCCTATGAAAAAAGGAGGCAATGAAATGGAAACGGAGAAAAACGCGGACCTGAAAAAAGAGGAGCGCAGTCAAATCGTTGACCTGGGCTCCGACATGACCCGCTCGGAAAAAGGAAATATTTACACGCTTACCATCATCGGCCAGATCGAGGGCCACCAGGTAGCGCCGGAAACGGTGAAAACCACCAAATATGAGCATGTCTTGCCCCTGCTTGCCGGAATCGAGGAGAGCGACGATGTGGATGGGCTGCTGCTTTTGCTCAATACGGTGGGCGGCGACATTGAAGCAGGGCTTGCCATCGCGGAGATGATTGCCGGGATGAAGAAACCCACGGTCTCTCTGGTCCTGGGGGGCGGCCATTCCATCGGCATTCCGCTGGCCGTGTGCACCAAGCGCTCCTTTATCACGCCCACTGCCAGCATGACGGTGCACCCGGTCCGCATGACAGGCCTGGTGGTGGGTGCGCCCCAGACCTTCCGCTATTTCCAGCGGATTCAGGAGCAGATCGCCGAGTTCGTCACCGCCAACTCCCGCATCTCGAAAAAGGACTTTGAGAAATTCATGATGGCGACGGGGGAGATGGCAACGGACGTCGGAACCATCCTCTATGGCAAGGAGGCAGTGGCCTCGGGGCTCATCGACCGGCTGGGCGGTCTGAACGATGCCCTTTCCTGCCTGCATCGGATGATCGAAAAGCGGAAAGCCGAGAAAAAGGCGTAAGCCAAACGGGCTGTCAGTTGATTTTCCTGACGGCCCGTTTCTCTTTCCCGGGAAAACAAGAAAAAAACATTGTATTTTTCTGGATTTGTGATACAATAAACAAAACTATGCAGTGCGCATTGCAGTGCAGTGATTTAGGAGGGTTTCAATTATGGCTGAATATAAGCAGTACATTTCCCAGGCAGAAGAAAACGGGAATGTTTTGATTTCAGAAGATGTGGTTGCCGCCATTGCAGAGCATGCGGTTTCCGAGGTGGAAGGTGCCGCCGGGATCTATGCCAAGCCCGGCAACGAGGTAGCAGACCTCATCGGCAAGAACTGGGGCCGGGGCCTGAAGATCCAGATTGCAGAGAACAATTCCGTCGCCATCGACATGGATATTCTCATTCACTATGGCTACAGCGTGGTAGACGTTGCGGATGCCGTCCAGACCGCTGTTGCTTCCGCCGTGGAGTCCATGACCGGCGTGAAGGTGACCGCCGTGAATATCAACGTCAGCGGTATTTCCCGAAAGTAAGAGAAACAAGAGGTAGATTATGACAAGATCCGATGCCAGAGAACTGGCCGTCCATTTGATTTACGCCCGGGAGTTCACCGGCGAGGAGCCGGAAGAGGTTGTCGCCACCCGGCTGAATAAGGAATACTATCCCTCTCTTTCCCAGGAGAACGCCATTTACACGGACCGGCCCAGCAATTCTCAGCTGCGGTATATCGACTCTGTGGTCTCCGGCGTGGCCAACCGCAGCGAAGAGCTGAACGATGTCATCAAGCGCTTCTCCATCGGCTGGGACATCAGCCGAATCTCCCGGCTGACCCGCTGCGTCATGGAGCTGGCGATTTATGAGATCCTGTACGTAGACGATGTGCCCACCGGCGTTGCCATTAACGAAGCGGTCCGTCTGGCCAAGCTCTATGACGGCGACGATACCGGCGCATTCACCAACGGCATTCTGGGCGCTTTTGCCAGAAGCCTGACGGAAAACAAAGAGGAAAACTGACATGGCTGTGATTGGAATCGACACCAGCAATTACACCACCTCCATCGCCTTCCTGGATGGAGAGCAGGGGGAGAATTGCGGAAAGCTGCTGCCTGTAAAGCAGGGGGAGCTGGGTCTGCGCCAATCCGATGCCGTTTTCGCACATATCAAAGGCCTGCCGGAGCTCTCCGGCAGGCTGTTTTCCCATATAGAGGGGAAGACGGTAACGGCCGTAGGTGTCAGTACCCGCCCAAGAGCGGTAGAGGGCAGCTATATGCCCTGCTTCCTGGTGGGCTATTCCCACGCGAAGCTTCTGAGCGATGCCTTCCATGTGCCGCTGGTGGAGGTTTCCCACCAGCAGGGGCACATTGCTGCGGCGCTGTGGAGCGCAGGCAGGCTGGAAATGATGGATGCGCCCTTCCTGTCCTGGCACCTGTCCGGGGGGACCACCGAGCTTCTGCTGGTGGAGCCGGAGGGGAAAAATGTGCGCTGCACCAAAATCGGCGGCACAACGGATATCTCTGCCGGTCAGCTCATCGACCGGACAGGGCAGCTGCTGGGGCTGCCGTTTCCCTCGGGAAAGCATCTGGACGCTCTGAGCCGGGAGGCGGAAAAGAAGGACAGCTTCCGGGTCAAGTGCGCAGACTGCTATTTCTCTCTGTCCGGCATTCAGAACAAGGTCACTCAGTATTTTGAGCAGGGGAATCCCCCGGCAGATACGGCAGCTTATGCGCTGCGCTGCGTTTCCGGTGCCGTATACAAGGCTACCGAGCAGGCTCTGGAGCGGTTCCCGGGGCTGGAGGTCCTGTTCTCCGGCGGCGTGGCCTCCAATTCCATGCTGCGGGAGCGCCTGGCCCCTCTGAGTCCCATTTTCGCCCAGCCCCAGTATTCCACGGACAATGCCATGGGTGTTGCGGTGCTGGCCCAGAGAATGACGGAGGTGTGATATGCCCCAGATACTCTCAATTACCCAAGTTAACGAATATATTCAGGGAAAAATGAACGCTGATCCGCTCCTGGCTCAGGTGGCGGTCCGGGGCGAGATCAGCAACTACAAGTGCTACCCTTCGGGGCACCACTATTTTACGCTGAAGGATGAAGCCTCGGCATTGAAGTGCGTCATGTTCAAGGGCAATGCCATGGGTCTGCGCTTCCGGCCTGCCAACGGCATGAAGGTCATCGCCCTGGGCCGGATCTCCGTCTACCCAAGAGACGGCGCTTACCAGCTGTATTGCAGCGCCATGAGCGTGGACGGCGTGGGGGACCTGTATGCCGCCTTCGAGCAGCTGAAAGCCAAGCTGGCAGCCAAGGGCCTGTTTGACCCGGAGAAGAAAAAGAAGCTGCCCAAATACCCCGGCACCATCGGCATTGTCACCAGCTCTGCCGGTGCGGCAGTCCACGATATTCTGCGCATTCTGCGCAAGCGCTATCCGCTCTCCCAGGTGAAGCTCCTGCCGGTGCGTGTCCAGGGCGCGGAAGCCCCGGAGGAAATCGCCGGGGCCATCCGCTATGCCAATGCCCACCGTCTGGCAGACCTGCTGATCGTAGGCCGGGGCGGCGGCTCTCTGGAAGACCTGTGGGCCTTCAATGATGAGCGGGTTGCCTATGCCATCTACGAATCGGAGATCCCCATTATTTCCGCTGTGGGCCATGAGCCGGATGTGACCATTGCGGACTATGTGGCGGACCTGCGGGCAGCCACGCCCTCCAACGGTGCAGAGCTGGCCGTGCCGGACCAGGAGGCTCTGCTGCAAAATCTGGATGCCCTGAACGCCTCCATGGCCGCAGCGCTGAATCGGCAGCTGAAGCTGGCGGGACAGCGGCTGGATGCATTGTCCGCAAGCCCCGCCCTGCGCTCTCCCACAGCCTACCTGGACCGGAAGAGCAAGGATTTGCAGCTGCTGCAAAATCGGCTGGTATCGGCTCAGGAGCGGACCATTGCCGGGGACAATGCCCTGTTTATCAGCCTGGTTGCCAAGCTGGATGCCATGAGCCCCCTGAAAGTCCTGAGCCGGGGCTACGCCATGGCCCAAAGGGAAGACGGCACGCTCCTGCGGTCCGTGAAGCAGGCAGCGCCCAATGATACGATCACCGTATCCGTCAGCGACGGAAAAATCACCGCCACGGTTTTGAATGCAAAGGAGACTGAACATGAATCAGCAGAATCAGACGTTTGAGCAGAATATGCTTCGGTTGGAGCAGATCGTCCGGGCCATGGAGCGGGGGGATGTGGCGCTGGAGGAGTCCCTGAAGCTCTTCCAGGAGGGCACCGAGCTGGTGCGCGCCTGCGGCAAGCTTCTGGAGGATGCCAAGCTCCAGGTAAGTAAAATCACCGCCGGGACTGACGGCGAGCCCGTGGAGGAGCCCTTCGATGAGCAGCTTTGAAGCCCAGACCCGGCTGTACCGGGAGAAAATCGAAGCATATCTGAAAGAGGTCTATGCGCCCTTTCTGGAAGAGCCCCAAAAGCTGATTTTTGAGGCTGCGAATTACAGCCTCCTGGCAGGGGGCAAGCGGCTGCGGCCCATTTTTGCTCTGGATTTCTGCCGGATGTGCGGCACGGATTCCGCCAAAGCCATGCCCTTTGCAGCGGCCATGGAAATGGTCCATACCTACAGCCTGATTCATGACGATCTGCCCTGCATGGACAATGACGACTACCGCCGGGGCCGTCTCACCAACCACAAGGTCTATGGGGAAGGCATGGCCGTCCTGGCAGGGGATGCCCTGCTGACCGATGCCTTTGCCATGGCCGCCCGGGCGGAGCTGAAAAAACCGGAGGATATGGCCCTGGCCATCGGGGTGCTCAGCGAGTGCGCCGGCTCCCTGGGCATGATCGGCGGGCAGGTGCTTGATATCCTCAGCGAGCAGCGGCAGTGCACCGAGCAGGAGGTCCTGGACATCCAGACCCGAAAGACCGGTGCCCTCATCCGGGCAGCCTGTGTCCTGGGCGTTATCGCCGGCGGCGGCAGTGAAGCACAGCGGTGTGCCGCAGCGGAATTTGCAGGCCTTCTGGGCCTGGCCTTCCAGATCCGGGACGACATTCTGGATGTGGTGGGGGACGCCAAGGAGCTGGGCAAAGCCGTGGGCGTGGACGGGGCTAAAAACACATTTGTCCGGCTCTACGGCATTGACGAGTGCGAAAAGCGGGTAGAAACCTATACGGATATGGCAATTTCCAAGCTGGAAGCTTTTGAAGACAGCAGCTATATGCGCGCACTGGCTCTGAGCCTGACCCAGCGGCGCAGTTGAGAAAGGGAAACGCAAAATGATTACATTTCGAGAAAACTACTATGCGGATGTCCGCATCGAGGACAGGAGCCGGACGGTGATCCAGTACCAGGACGGCAAGCTGCAGGAGTTCAAGACCCCCGTAGAGGTGCGGGCGTTCCTGCGGGTGTATGACGGAAAAATGTGGTACTATGCCTCCGTCACGGATGTGGCCCACATTCAGAAGACTCTGGAGCGGCTCTATGCTGCGGCAACCCCCAATCCGGCGATCGAGAAAGACCCAGTCGTTTCCAAGCTGGAGCGGAACCGGGACAAAAAGCTGGTTTTTGCAGATTGCTCGGTGCGGAATATCCCTGTGGAGCAGAAGCAGGCCCTTCTGCAGAGCTATCTGCCTCTGCTCAGCGAGGACAACGCCTGCGCCATGCCCGTGGGCATTTACCTGGACCGGAACAGCCTGTATACCTTCCGGTCCTCTCTGGGCGCGGACATTACATATGACTATCAGACCTGCGGCCTGTCCCTGCGGTGCAGCATGGCCGAGGGGGAGAAGAAGTTCTCCGCCGTCTGGCAGCGGGGCTGCACCCGGTTTGAAGACCTGAATGGCCTGACGGAGAAGATTCGTGCCTCCATGCAGGAGCAGGCGGCCTTTATGCGCCAGTCCGTCCCGGTGGTGCCCGGAAAGTACCCTGTGGTGCTGTCTCCGGAGGCAGCGGGCGTCTTTGCCCACGAGTCCTTCGGTCACAAGTCCGAGTCGGACTTCATGCTCTCCGATGAATCCATGCGGCAGGAGTGGCAGCTGGGCAAGCAGGTGGGCTCTTCGCTCCTGTCCATCGCCGAGTGCGGCGAGTACCCCGGCAGCGGCTATGTTCCCTATGATGACGAGGGCACCAGGGCCAGAAAGAACTATCTCATCAAGGATGGCATTCTGGCCGGGCGGCTCCACAGCGCCCAGACCGCTGCTGCCCTGGGGGAGGATGTCACCGGCAACGCCCGGGCCATCGACTGCACCTTTGAGCCCATTGTCCGCATGACTACCACCTATATTGAGCCCGGCAAGGAGACATTCGAGCAGCTGCTTGCCCCTATTCAGAAGGGTTACTATATCAAGACAATTTCCCACGGCAGCGGCATGAGCACCTTCACCATTGCCCCCATGCTGGCCTATGAGATCGAAAACGGCCGCTTGGGCAAGCCCACCCAGATCAGCGTCATTACCGGCAGCGTCTTCGAGACCCTGGGGCTGATCGACGGCCTTTCCAACAAGCTGACGCTGCTGTCCTTTGTTACCGGCGGCTGCGGCAAGATGGAGCAGATGGGCCTGCCCGTGGGCTTTGGCGGCCCCTGCGTCCGGGTATCCGAAATGAATGTGCAGTGAGGTGGAAGCGATGGAAAGAGAGTTTTTGAAGAGCAGCAGCCGCTCCGTGACCCTGAATATTACCGGCGGCAAAATCGACAGCTACCGGGAGCAGGAAGAGACTACCGGCACCGTTCGCGTCTATGCCGATGGGAAAATCGGCGTGGCCGGGTGCCTGGGAGAGCCGGAGGAAGAGCAGCTCACTGCCCAGGCGGAAAAGGCCCTGGAGCTGGGCATTCCCTATGTCAGTGCCCTGGACGGTGCTTTGGAGCGCGCGGAAGACCGCAGCGAAGAGATCCTGCCGGAAAAAGAGCTGATCCCCGCCATGCAGACCATGCTGGACGATGTCAGTGCGGCCTGTCCCGGCTTTGCCATCAGCAATAAGATCAGCCTGAACTGGGATTCCGAGGAATACCGGAATTCCAAGGGCCGGAAGCTCAGGAGCACCGACAGCAGCCTGACCGTCAGCCTGCTGTTCCAGAGCAGGGGCTCCGGCAATCTGATGGATGCGTTCTATGAGTACAATAGCAGAAGCTTTGACCCGGAAAAGATCGCTGCGAGCTGCAAGGCGGTGTACGATGCCTATCACACTCCGGCAGAGCTGGAGGAAGGGGAGTGGCCCGTCATCATCTCTCCAATGGAGCTGCTGGGGCCGGTCATCAGCCACTTTGTAGGGGAAATGTATACCGCAGGTGCCTCTCTGCTCAGCGGAAAGCTGGGAGAGAAATGCTTCTCCGAAAAATTTACCTTTGGCGATGACCGGAATGCTGTCACCCATCCGGGCAGCTGCTTCTTTGATGCTGAGGGCACCGTCCGCCCGGAGGATCGGGGCCTGCTGGTTCAGAACGGAACCCTGGCGGCCCTGGCCACAACGAAGAACTCCGCTGCCCTTTTCGGCCTGCCGGTTTCCGGCCATGCCCATGCCGCCTATGACGGCGTACCCTCTTTGGGCATGAACGGCCTTTACGTCGCAAAGACCGCCGAGAGCATTGCGCAGATCGTGCCCGGGAAGGCCGTCTATGTCATGTCCGCCAGCGGCGGCGACTATACCCCCGGCGGCCATTATGCCACCCCGGTACAGATGGCCTATCTGGTGGAGAAAGGAACGGTCGTTGGCCGCCTGCCGGAGCTGAATATCAGCGGCGACTTCTTCACGATCCTGGGTGAGGACTACCTGGGTGCCATCCCGGACACCCTGCTGAACGACAACCCCGGAGAACTGTGCGTCGCACGGATGCTGGTCAAGAAGTAACCGGGATCGCACATTTTCACAAAAACTGCGGGCAGGCACTTCGGTGCCTGCCCGTTCTGGCTTTGTCCAATTATGCTTTCACAAGAATCCCGCTTATGTCCGCTTCTCCTGCGGTGAAGGTGACGGCTTCGCCGTCGTGGGAGAGGGCGTAGCGCTCCGTGGCCGGGGCCGCAGCCAGAAGGTCGGCGGTCAGGAATTCGGAGGTGGCCCCCTTTGTGATAAATACGATTCTTTCAATGCCCTGGGCCTGGAGGGAGGCAATGCCGCTGAGCCTGCCGGTGAGCACGGCCCGGTCGGCCTCCACGGTGACGGTGAGAACGCCGTCGCGCCAGGTCGTTTCATAGCTTACGTCCTTTCCGTCCCCGTCCGTGACGCGGTAGAGGGGGGCAGTGGGCTGCGCGGGGGCTGCCGCTTCCCGGGCGGGCTGGGGCGGAATATATGTGCCTACGATGGTCTGGGAGGGAGCGTCCTTATCCATATCCGCGCCGGGGGCGTAATACTCGATCCAACCGGTCGTCAGGTCGGAGGTGTCCGGCTCGACCTCTGCACCGGGTATCTGGTTTCCGTCCGCTTTGCTGCCGCCGTTGCCGATGCCTGCGCCCGCTCCGCCAGTCCAGCTTTCAACACCGCCCTGCACCTTCAGCTTTGCGTCGCCGGAAACGGTGATGTCTTTTCCTTTGCCCTGCAGACCGCCACCGATGCCTGCGCCGTTTACGCCGCCGGTGGCCTTGACCTCGCCGCCGGAGACGGTGATGTCACTGCCGTCACCGCTGTAGCCGCCGCCGATGCCCGCACCGTAGCTGCCGCCGGTGGCCTTGACCTCGCCGCCGGAGATGGTGATGTCGCTGCCGGAGCCCCCCCCAGCCGCCGCCGATGCCCGCGCCATAAGCGCCGCCGCCGGTGGCGTTGACCTCGCCGCCGGAGATGGTGATGTCGCTG
>ERZ772831.3883-NODE-3883-length-10174-cov-3.441546_pt1 | contig 10174 bp, 10 predicted proteins | sample MGYA00580858_ERZ772831 | MGnify/ENA primary metagenome ERZ772831 (study PRJEB29015, sample SAMEA2737694) | human gut metagenome | biome: human gut; feature: human-associated habitat; material: faeces | place: China | collected 2012 ... | reverse complement strand
CTAATGAATTGAACAGACAAATAGGTCCCTAGGGAGCACTGGCTCCTCAGGCCAGAGCATCAGTGGTCCGCGTGCATGACCGGCCAGCCGGAGCCGAGCAGCGAATCCGGCAGACCGAGGCTGATAAACGCAAGATAGATAAGTGCCAGCAGCAGCGAATACATATTTTATACCACCTGGACGGCGCAGTTTTTATACCACCCGGACGGCGCAGCCCTGTTTTTCGGTCACATAGCCGATGCGTGCGGCGTGCGGTACCTTATCGGTGAGCTCCGCGAGCAGCGCGGGCGCGTCCTTTTCCGCCACGGCGAGCAGCAGTCCGCCGGAGGTCTGGGGATCGAAGAGCACGTCCATCATCGCGCGCGTGACGTTCGGCGCGCTCTCGCTGAAGGGCTCGGCAAAATTGCGGTTGCGGTACATACCCTCCGGGAGGATGCCGATCTCGGCAAGCGAGAGGACCTCCGGCAGAAGCGGCACGTTCGCGCTTTCGATCACGGCGGTCACGTTCCCGCCGTTCGCCATTTCGCCCGTGTGCCCCATGAGACCGAAGCCGGTCACGTCGGTGATGCTGTGCACATCGTACTTCCCGGCGATCTCGCTCCCGGCGCGGTTGAGCTCCGCCATCTGCGCGACGGCTTTGGCGTAGGTCTCCTCCGATACCATGTCGGCCTTGTTTGCCGTGGAGATGATGCCGGTGCCGAGCGCTTTGGTGAGAACGAGCACGTCGCCCGCGTGCGGCGTGCAGTTCAAACGAATTTTATCCGGGTGGGCAAAGCCCGTCACGGAAAGGCCGTATTTCGGTTCGGGATCGCGGATGGTGTGGCCGCCGGAGATGATGACGCCGGCCTCCGCCGCCTTCGTATAGCCGCCGCGCAGCACCTCACGCACGGCCTCGTCCGGCATCTGCGGCGATACGGCCATGATATTCAGCGCGAGCTTCGGCTGCGCGCCCATGGCATAAATATCGCTGATGGCGTTCGCCGCAGCGATCTGGCCGAACATGAAGGGATCGTCCACGATCGGCGGGAAGAAGTCCACGGTCTGCACGAGCGCCAGCTCGTCCGTGACCTGATAGACGGAGGCGTCGTCGCTCTTGTCAAAGCCGACAAGCAGCCGGGGATCGCTGTGGACCTTCAGGCCGCCCAGAAGCTGCGCCAGTACGCCCGCACCGACCTTTGCGCCGCAGCCCGCGCACGAGGCGAGCTTCGTAAGCTGAATACTCTGTTCTGCCATGGTCAAAACCCTCACATTCGAAATATTTTTTTCAGAATAACGATAGCCGCAGCGCACCGTTTGGCAGCGCCGCGCTCTGGAAAGGAGTTCTTATGAAAGAAAACAAAAAACTCATCAGCGAGATCCTTGCGGATGTCCGCCACGATATGACGGACGAGGAGATCCTGAACCTGCTGGCCTCGAGCCGCATTTCTGTGAACCCGGAGAAGGAGTCCGGCAAGCTGACCTCGCTCGGTCAGCGCGCGGCGGACAGCATCGCAAAATTTGCCGGAAGCTGGGCATTCATTTTTTCGTTCACGGGCGTACTGCTGGCGTGGATGATCCTCAATGTCCTGCTGGCTGCAAAGGCATTCGACCCCTATCCGTTCATTCTGCTGAATCTGGTGCTGTCCTGCGTGGCTGCCATTCAGGCTCCGCTTATCATGATGAGCCAGAACCGGCAGGAGGAAAAGGACCGCGCGCGTGCGGAGAATGACTATAAGGTCAATCTGAAGACGGAGATTATGATCGAAGCACTGCACGATAAGCTCAACCGCATCCTTGCCCGCGAGGAGCTCCTGCTGCAGGTGCAGAAGGAGGAGCATGCACCGCATTACGAAAAGCCGGAGCCTAAAGAGAATTAACGGGTCAGCTCCCGCAGGACGTCCAGCACCAGCGTGGCCGAAACGGCTGAGGCGCGGGCGCAGTTTTCCTCAAACGTCCCCATGCCGCTGTGATCCGCCGTGTCCGTCACGGAGCGGATGGCCGCAAAGGGAACGCGGTTTACATAACACACATGCGCCATGGCGGCTGTCTCCATGTCGACCGTCAGCGGGGCAAAGCGCGCATTGATCTCTGCGCGGCCCTCGTCCGTGATGAAGGCTTCGCCCGTCACCGTCCTGCCGAAGTGGACGCGGCTGGGGGCCCTTTCTGCGGCACGCCTGCAGGCTGCGAGCAGATCGGGATCGGAGGCAAACCACACGGACGGCAGATGGGGGTGCGACTCCGTCAGGATCGCCTCTGCCACGTCATGATAGGCGCATTCCGTCGTTACGGCCGTTTCGAACAGGCCGAGCGCGGGGGACATGCCGCCCGCCGTCCCGGCGTTGAGGACGAAATCCGGCGAGACGGTGTCGAGCACGGTCTGCACGGCCAGCGCCGCGTTGACCTTGCACATGCCGGTCGCGGCGAGCACCATCCGCAGGCCGCCGATCCGGCCGATGTGCAGCGTGAGCATGGCGCGTGAAAGGCGCTGCTCCTCCGCCAGATGGGGCAGGAAGGGCGCAAGCTCCTCTTCCGCCGCGCAGAGGATCGCACCGCAGCGCGGGTCGTGTTGCATGTTCTGCATCTCCCTTTTTCCGTTTTCTCCATTCTATCGCATTTTTCGATGAAAAACAAGTCATAAAATCGGGAGCCGTCCGAAATGTTGCAGTCTGGTAAAGTGATCATTTCAAAACACTGAAAATGGCATTTGCAAAGGCGAGCAATAAGGCTCTGACTCAAAGGTCAGAATCTTATTGTTATCTATATTACAAAGAAATGGACTGGCCGGCGGCAGGATTGGAGTATGATGCACGTGCAGTTGGCTGTGTACTTTGCCGACCGCATGCCGGACTGACCGGCTGCACATCGGTATGTCAAGGTCTGTGCGGTGCGACAGCATCGCTCCGATGAACGGAGGCTGACGCCTCCGCCCTTGACATATCCTCGAAGCGCTGTTATTTTATAGGCAAGGCGGAAGCAGCATGCGCTGCTCCCGCCTTAAAATTATTTTGCTCTATTTGTACCACAATTCAGCGTTTACATAGAATTTGGAATTGATCCTCGTGGCTGATTTTAGGACCTCTTTCTACCAGAAGGTGTCCAACTTGCACTTACAATTTGCGTTTTTCTTTCCACCAAATCAATAGCAATGTGCTGCCATCTGCTATCGGTGTTTAATCATTCACCAAGCAATTGCCATGTATGTATCTACCGTCCGCTAAGAACAGCATATGGTGGCAGTGGCTCTCCAATTAATGGCAAGGCATATGTGCGGAACTCATCCGTTATTCCATTGCGTCCCTGATTGATCCATTCTAATGGGAACTTTCTTTCCAAATTTGCAACATTTTCCAAAGGTACTTCTGTCAAAGACCAAGCATAAGGATGATCGCTGTCGCGACGAATAGCCGCCATAAGGCCAGTGTGACCAGAAAAAGCAAGCCGAACTGCATGACGTCCAACCGCAATTGCTTCTTCGCGATCCTGAGCAGACTGCATAATCATGGAGCATCGTCCAAGGAAGCCGTGGCGTTCCGCTCGCGCCCGTACTCCAAGCCGTGCAGTGACTTTATCGCAAAGGGCTTGTGCGGCTCCGCCAGCCAGCTTATGGCCAAAGCCGTCAACAATTCCAAGATCTGCAATCATTTTTCCGTTTTCGTCAGCTAGACCCTCACTGACAACAATCAGAATTTCTCGTTGTTTATGCAGCAGATTGTCCACATCCGCGAGGAAAGCATTCTCATCAAAAGCATATTCCGGTAGATAAACAAGCTGTGCGCAAGGTTTTCCATCATAGTCCGGAATACTTCCGGCCGCGGTAAGCCACCCTGCATTGCGCCCCATAGTCTCCATAATGGTAACATACATTGGCATAGCTCGGACTTCCATCCAGAGATCTCGCGTATTGTTTGCTATAAATCTTGCGGCACTTCCATATCCAGGGCAATGATCTGTGAGCGCAAGATCGTTGTCGATGGTTTTTGGAATGCCGATCACGGCGAGGTCGTACCCGCTGGCCTCGGCCAGCTTAGCAATCTTGTTGCAGGTGTCCATCGAGTCGTTGCCGCCGTTGTAGAAGAAGCAGCCGATGTCGTGCTTTTTCAGGACTTCGAGAATACGTGGATAGTCGGCATCAGTTAGCTTCCGTCGGCAGGAGCCAATAGCAGAAGCAGGTGTATAGGGAAGCAGCACAAGCTGCTTCTGATCCTGCGAAGACAGTTCAATTAACTCATCGTTTAAAACGCCCTCAACGCCGTGGATTGCTCCAAAAACCTTTCCAGAGCTTGATTGCCGCATTGCCTCATCAATCACGCCGAAGAGGGAAGCGTTGATCACGGTGGTAGGGCCACCGCCGTGCGCGACTAAAATATTACGTTTCATATTGAAGCCTCCGGCTCATTTATTTTGTAGTGTCAAAGAGGGACATTTTGTCGGAAATGATCTTCCGGGCGTGCGCCTGCGCGCTCTGGTAGGCCTTGTAAATATCCTTGGAGTTGACCTCAAGGCCGAAGCCCTCCAGAAATGCCAGTCGAACCTCCGTCGCGACGTTGATCTTACGGATGCCCATCACGATAGCCTTGCGGATCATGTCGTCCGGGATACCGGAGCCACCGTGCAGAACGAGCGCCGGGCCGCCCAATGCCGCGACCTGCTCCAGACGGTCAAAGGCGAGGTTCGGCGTGCTCTTATAGATGCCGTGGGCGTTTCCGATGCCGATGGCGAGTGCCTCGACCGTGACCTCCTCCAGAAAACACCGTGCATCGTCCACGTTGACCAGATTTGCCTTGGCGGTCATGCCGTCCTCGGTGCCGCCGATTGCGCCGAGCTCAGCCTCGACGGAAACGCCGACGGTGTGCGCTGCGCGAGTCACTTCCTTCGTTACGCGGATATTTTCCTTCAGAGGCAGGCGGGATCCATCGATCATCACGGAAGTGAAGCCATTTCGCAGGCATTGGATTACCTGTTCATAGGATGCGCCATGATCCAGATGTAAAACCAATTGTGCATTTGTACTGTTTGCAATCTGGCGGCAGATGCTTGCAATTTTTTCCAATTTGTTGTACTTGAAAGTGTTTTGCCCTACCATCATGATTGCCGGAAGTTGCTTTTCTTCTGCAACGGAAGCGATCTCCTCTGCCACTTCAAGAGTGTCCACGGTGAAAGCAGCAATCGCAATTTTTTTCTCCTCCGCAACCTTCAAAACATCCTGCATCGTTACAAGCGCCATGATTGTTCCTCCTGTTTAATTATTATAAATTTTTTAGTGTTGGTTGTAAATATTGAAAAGTCGTCGAAGCAAACGTCTACGGTTCAAAGACTCCGTTTTCCGTTCTTTATTAGCTTTATCTGTTTCTCCTTTAGATTCTCGCCACGCCGGAAGCGCGGGCAGCCTGTGCTACCGCTGCGGCCACAGCCTTGCCGACGCGCGGGTCAAAGGCCTTCGGGATGATATACTCCGCGCTCAGCTCCTCCTCGGAAACAAGCTCTGCCAGCGCACGCGCCGCAGCCATCTTCATTTCCTCGTTAATGCCGGAGGCGCGGACGTCGAAGGTGCCGCGGAAAATGCCGGGGAAAGCCAGCACGTTATTGATTTGGTTGGGGAAATCGGAACGGCCTGTGGCGATGACGGCCGCGCCGCCGGCCTTGGCCTCCTCCGGCATAATCTCCGGTGTCGGATTGGCGCAAGCGAAGATAATCGGATTGGGAGCCATGGTCTTGACCATCTCTGTCGTAACCGTACCGGGAGCCGAAACACCAATGAACACATCCGCCCCACGGATGACATCCGCAAGCTTGCCGGTTTCTTTTTGCCGATTGGTGACAAGTGCCATTTCCTGCTTGATCCAACTGAGATTCTCTCGTCCCTCATAAATTGCACCGCTGCGATCGGTCATAACAATATTTATGAAGCCAGCCGAAAGCAGCAGCTTCGCGATAGAGATCGCCGCAGCACCCGCGCCAGAGGTAACAATCTTCACGTCCTCGCGCTTTTTGCCGACAACCTTCAGCGCGTTGGTCAGACCGGCGAGCGTGATGACGGCTGTACCGTGCTGGTCGTCGTGGAAGATGGGGATGTCGCAGCATTCCTTGAGCTTGCGCTCGATCTCAAAGCAGCGCGGTGCAGCGATATCCTCCAGATTGATGCCGCCGAAGGAGCCGGAGATCAGCGCCACAGCATTGACAAATTCGTCTACGTCTTTGGTCTTGACACAGAGCGGGAAGGCGTCTACCCCGCCAAAAGCCTTAAACAGCACGCATTTACCCTCCATGACGGGCATACCGGCCTCCGGGCCGATGTCGCCTAGACCCAGCACAGCCGATCCGTCGGTAATGACAGCGCAAAGATTGTGGCGGCGGGTCAAGTCATAGGAGAGGTTGACATCCTTCTGGATTTCGAGGCAGGGCTGCGCGACGCCGGGCGTGTAGGCAAGAGATAGGTCGTCCTTGGTTGCAACAGGAACTGTCGCGATCACTTCGATCTTTCCCTTCCATTTTTCATGAAGTCTGAGAGATTCTTCTGCATAATTCATAATAATACTCCTTTAAGGTTGTACAACTGGCAGCGTTGAACCGCCATATGGCATGGCAAGAACGCTGGCAGTAGGCCCTAGCTTTTTATACGCTGCATCCAACGCGGCCTGCACTGAGGAAAATGGCGTCAGGAAGCATTTGCGAACAAGTTCGTCCGGCATCTCTGAGACGAGATAAATATCCGCATGCTCCAAAACCATAGCAATGGCTGCCGCTTTGTGTCCGCCCAACTGGAAGTGTTTTTTCACACGCTCGGTAAGATCTGAGGGGTTGTCCGCCTCCTGAATCCACTGTTCAAACACATCTTCCCCCAGTCCCTCTCGGCAGGAACCGATAACGATGATCACGCCGCCGTCGCGCACGGCATGCTTGGCGTTGTCCAGCGCCTTCTGCGTCTGGTAGAGGTTCAAGTCCTTTGGTGCGCCGCCCTGGCTGACCAGCACGATGTCCGCGCGCTCAGAAATTGGCTTTTGATACAGCGCGTCGAGGAAGGCGCAGCCTGCTCGGTGCGCTTTGACCGCATCTCCCGCGACGGCACGGATGATATTCTTATGCTCATCGAGTATAACGTTGACAATGTAGTCGATGCCGAGTATTCTCCCGGCCTGCTCAATGTCCTCACGGATCGGGTTGCCGTCGAGCTTTCCTGCATGCGCTTCCGGGCAGATCATCATGCGGTGGTTGCACTGAATGGCTTCGCGGGTGGAAACGCCGGGCATGATACTCTTTGCGCCGCCGGAATACCCTGCAAAGTAATGATACTCAATGTTGGCAAGGCAGATCACGCGGTCTGCTTCGGCTACGGGACGGAAAATATCCACAGGTGTCCCGGCATCCGTCGTACCAAGGTGTACACAGTCATCCGGATCGGAATCCACACAGCGCAGTTCTTTCCACCCTCGTTCACCGGCCAGATGGCGCTGCTCCTCCGGGGTGTGGCGGCGATGGCAGCCCAGTGCGAAGATAAGCGTTATATCCTCTCTTTTTATGTCCGCAGCATAGAGGCGATCGAGCAGCGGCGGCAAAATCTTCCACGTCGGACAGGGGCGAGTAATATCTGAGGTGACGATTGCAATTTTCTCGTTGGGGCGTACAACCTGCTCGATCGGAGGCGCACCGATGGGTGCGTCCAAGGCAGCGCGGACTGCATCCTCGCCAGTCAGGCCGGGTGGTGGCTCATTCGCGTGCAGGATTCCGGCAAGGCGGTCGTCGCAAACCTCCACGCTCTGCGTACCGGTACCAAAGCCAAACTCAAGTCTCATTTTTTCTCCTCCACGGTCGCGCCGTGGCGCAGGGCCTTGACGACCGGCAGCTCCTCACCCGTCAGGAAGCGGATCAGTGCGCCGCCGCCGGTGCAGATATAGTCGATTTGGTCGGTTTGGCCGTATTTGGTCGTTGCGGTGATGCTATCGCCGCCGCCGACGACGGTATATGCCTTCGCTGCGCCGAGGGCAAGCCAGACGGCTTTGGTACCGAGCTCTGTCGTCTCCTGTTCAAAGACACCCATGGGGCCGTTGACGAACACGGTCGCGGAGCTTTCGATCAGGCGGCGGTAATTCTCGGCGGTTTTTGAGCCGATGTCCAGAGAGCCGATATCTGTGGGAATGCTGCCGACTGCCGCTTCGCGGCGTTCGCCATTTTCCAGCCATGCCAGATCCTCCGGCAGAACGATGCGGTCGGCGTACTTTTCAAGTAGGACTTTGGCAACGTCTATGTATTCGCCATAGTTGGACTTATAAATGAAGTCGAGGCTTCCTTTGCCGATCTCCGCTCCCTTGGCAGCCAGCAGAATGTTGCCAACCAAGCCGCCGGTCAGCACGCGGTCCGCCGCCCCGCCCTTGAGAACGGTTTCAAGCATCAGGAAGGCATCGGAAATCTTCGCGCCGCCGAGTACGAACGTGCACGGACGCGAGGGTGATTCCATCAGCTCAGAGATGACACAGTACTCTTTTTCAAACAACCGGCCCATAGCGGAAGGCAGCACCTGTTCGAAGCCGCACAGACTGGGCTGATCTCGGTGTGCGGCGGCAAATGCGTCACAGATATAAAGGTCGGCCAGCGGCGCGAGCTTGCGCACGACCACGGTCTGCGCCTGCTGTTCGTGCGTGAGCTTGAGTTTCAGCTCAAAGAGAGTCTGCTCCTCGGCCATATAGCGCACATTCTCCAGCAGCAGAATTTTGCCGTCCTGCAAACTGCGCACAGCCTCCTGCGCAGCAGGGCCGCAAACATCCTCGACGAACTGCACGGGTCTTCCGAGCAATTCTTCTAGCACTGCGCAGTGCGGGCGCAGGGTATAGTAGTTTTTATATTCGATGTCGCTTCCCTGGTGGGCAAGCAGCACGACGTGCGCTCCCTTATCCGAAAGCTCGCGGATGGTGGGAACGCAGGCGCGGATGCGAGTTGTAGAGCGCAGCGTCCCGGTCGCCCGATCCACAGGTTGGTTGATGTCCACTCGGCAAATGACAGTTTTGCCGCGATAGTCAAACTCATCGAGCGTTTTGATTCCAAATCGCATGCAGTCGACCACTCCCTTGTTTTTTGTTAAATTAGTGCCATCTGAATTATTAAATTTGTTAACTATTTGCACAATTACAAAATTACTATAGCAGAATTGCTGGCAATTGTCAAGAAAATATCCTGAATTATCGTGGAAAATATTCAAGAGCAAAAAACATAACAATATTATATAAAATATTGACAAGCTGGAGAAAATAAGTTATTATTATTTTAACAGAAAATATCATTGAAATAAATCGATGTTAAGTGGAGAGAGTATTATCGCCCCACAAGAAAAGGAAGAGAGTTCTATGAAAGAGAGCCGGAGAAAGCAAATCGAAAGCCTGCTGGCCGAGCGGAGAAGCATCAGTATGCACGAGCTGTGCGAGGCGCTGAATGTATCTATGAATACGGTGCGCGCGGATGTCAGCAGCCTTGTGCGCGAGGGTGTCGTTGAAAAGGTATACGGCGGTATTGTGCTCAAGCAGCCCGAGGAGATCCCGCTCTATGAGCGGCGCAGCCAGCAGGAAACAGACTGCAAGTGCAGGATTGCAAAAATGGCTGAGCAGCTGATCGAAGATGGAGATATCGTTTTCATTGATTCCGGCACGACGACGATGCGTCTGCTGGATTATCTGGACCCGGCCAAAAAGATCACCATCGTGACGGCCAATGTTTCCGTTTTGCAGCGCGCACAGAATATGACGAATGTCAATGCGATGATCCTTCCCGGGCTCTATGATATGCGGACAAACGCAATGCTAGACAGCAGTACTGTCGAATATTTGTGCCGTTTTCAGCATAATAAGGGGTTTTTTGGCGTTTCTTCTCTGACGGCCACAGGCGGCCTCGGCGTTTCCAACTGGCAGGAATATGAGGTCAAGCGCACGGCGGCCGCGCGCTGCCAGAAGTCCTATCTGCTGGTCGATTCGACCAAATACGGGCGAACGGCGCTGCTTGCCTACGGCACACTGGAGCAGATGCAGGCGGTGATCACCGATCACGGAATGCCTCAGGAGTTCATTGCGCTGTGCCGCCAGAAGAAGGTCACGGTGGAGCAGGTCTGATCCGGGCGCGGCGTCCTTTGAGAAAAACTCGCAGGTTCGCTTTTTCCTCTGCCGCAGCAAAGCCACCTTCCTGATAGGCGGGTTCGCCCGGCAAGCTTTCCAGC
>ERZ772831.3882-NODE-3882-length-10174-cov-4.750964_pt1 | contig 10174 bp, 11 predicted proteins | sample MGYA00580858_ERZ772831 | MGnify/ENA primary metagenome ERZ772831 (study PRJEB29015, sample SAMEA2737694) | human gut metagenome | biome: human gut; feature: human-associated habitat; material: faeces | place: China | collected 2012 ... | reverse complement strand
AGCCGCTCCCCTCCCCTTTCTTACGTGAATATTCTTGCAGGATGGCAGCTTCTGCATCAGGATCATTCGGGCCTGCAATGCGCAGGACGCCCGCCCGGATTGCTCCGGACGGGCGCCGTGTTCATTCAGAATTCAGAAGCTTGCGCTCGAATCATCAGAACTTGTGAACGAGACCGAAACCGGCTTCAGCAGTCTTGGTCGTGACGGTCACATGATCGTTCTTGCCAGTCGAGTCGATGGAACCTTCGTTATAACCGGCGAAGCCATAGACCTTCGTGCGCTTGCTGAGCGGATATTCGTAGGCAGCGGCGAGACCCCAACGGTCGAATTCAGCCGTGCGCTCCTGACTCGTCATGTTGATGACGCCTTCGGATTCGCCGTCAACGTAGTTGACCTGGGCAAAGGCAGTACCGCCGAAAACGGGAGCGGCAACGCCGAACGCAACGGCATAACCCTTCATGCCTTCCTCGGCCGTAACCGTGCCTTCACCGGCCGAGATCCAGGCATCGGCACCAACGAAACCGCCGAGCTTGTTTTCGTTCTGACCGTACTGGGCAAAGCCGAGGACCTTCGCGACGCCGAAGTCGTAGGAAGCACCCCAGGACACGCCGAGGGAATCTTCGGAGTTGGCATCGGTGCCCTTATTCATGACCGTGTCAACAACGAGGCCCGTGCTGAAGGCACCGAGGTCATACTTCAGACCGAGACCGGCGTAACGCTTGTTGAGGGAGGACTGGGCGTCTTCAGCGCCGTTAGCGTTGAAGGAGTACTGTGCGTAGGCGGTAAGACCGCCGAACTTCGGGGTGACGTACGTGACGGTGTTGTCCATGCGGTCACGATCGCCGAGGTTGAACAGGCTCTTGGCGCCGACCGTATCGCCCCAACCCGTACCGAAGGCAGTGTAGCCGTACACGACGTTGTAGGAACCAACGCCAGCGGAGAGAGCGCCGACACGACCCATGGAAAGCGTACCGAAAGACCTCGTTTGGGGACGGCTGTGACATTTCCACCCGAAGGAAGATCTGTACAAACGAGTGCGCAGTCACGGGAGATTCCGTTTCAGAAGACTTCCCGATCAGTCCACCTCCGTCGGTCGCGCGGTACCGATACATACCTCGGGAGGTAGAATTTCGGCCTCTGCAGGCGCACAATTTCCTGTTCGGGCGCCTGAACGCACGGGCGCCGGCCCCTCATCAACAAAAGACGGAAGGCAATCATGGAAGACAGCTTCGCCAAGGTGATGTCCCTGGCGGCATTCATCGTGCTCGGGCATCTGCTCAGGCGCTTCAACATCCTGAAGGACCAGGCCTTTGCGGCCATCAGCGCCCTGGTGATGAACGTCACGCTCCCGTGCGTGATCCTCACGAACCTCAACGGCGTCAGGATCGAGGGCGACATGCTCCTCATTGCGGGCCTGGGGCTCCTCACGAACATCATCTTCCTCGTCTGGGGGCTTTTTCTCTCGCGCAACATCGCGGACACGCAGTGGCGCGACTTCGTGAGGCTCAACGTGGGCGGCTATTCGGTCGGTCCGTTTGCGGTTCCGTACGTGCAGTCCTTCTTCCCGACGACGGGCCTGATGGCGACCTGCATGTTCGACGTGGGCAACTGCGTCATGGCGGGCGGCGGCACCTTTGCGGTGATTGCGGGCACCCGCGTGAAGACGACGCTCTGGCGCACGGTCAAGCTGGTCGTCTCGAAGCTCGTGCGCTCGGGCCCGCTCGTCACCTTCGCCTTCGTGGGCCTCATGTCCGTCCTCGACATGCGCCTTCCCGACGGCGTCATCACCAGCACCGCCATCGGCGCGCACGCCAACACCTTCCTCTGCATGATCATGATCGGTGAGTCGATCAGCTTCTCGATGGGCGGCGGCAAGATGGGCAAAGTGCTCAAGCTGCTTGCGAGCCGCTGGGTCGTCTGCATCCTCATCGCGCTCGGCGTCTGGCACTTCCTTCCCTTCGAAGAGGAGATCCGCATGGCGCTCACCCTCACCTGCCTCTCTCCGATTCCCGCCATGAGTCTCGTCTTCACCGCTCAGCTCGACGGCGACATCGCCATGGCCGCCAACATGAGCTCGTTGAGCGTCGGCTGCTCCATCATCGGCATGTCCGTCGCGCTCATGCTCTTCGGCGCGCTCTGACGCATCAGAAACTCCGCACCACGTTCGGGCGGTCCTCTCCGGAGGGCCGCCCGATTTCGTTCATATCTCCCCTTTTCCGCCCCGTTCTCCGTGCCCGCCCGGCCGCACGGCGCCACTCGCGGGCGCCTGCGCACGCGCCGTGCCCCAAAACGGTGCATACTGGCAACCTGAATCACTTTAAAACGCCTCTGCTGCCGTCTTTAAGCGAACTTCCTCACGCTTCAGGCCCCGTTGAGGTTCCATTTGCCGAATTTCGTCTCCCATAGACGAATACGGGCCTTTGGCACGCCTTTTGCTTAAGAATGGATCAAGGACGCGGGATTCCCCGCCATCCGCACAAAGCATCTCACTCATAGGGGAAAAACCATGAAGTACATCATTGCGGTCATCAAGCCGTTCAAGCTCGACGACGTGCGCGAAGCGCTCGCGGACTGCGGCGTCAGCGGCCTAACCGCCACGGAAGTCAAGGGCTTCGGGCGACAGAAGGGACATACGGAGCTCTATCGCGGCGCCGAATACGTCGTTGACTTTCTCCCGAAGATCAAGCTCGAGATCGCCGTTTCCGACGAACTCTGCGACAAGGTGGTCGAGTCGATCGCCTCGGCCGCGAACACCGGCAGGATCGGCGACGGGAAGATCTTCGTGATGGACCTCGAGCACGTCATGCGCATCAGGACGGGCGAAACGGACGACGCGGCCGTCTGAGGCAGTCGGCAGCACTCGATTTGACTTTAAAGTAGACCGAACACTCAGGAGAAAAGACAAATGTCCGCACTCACCCGAATCGCCGCATTCCTCGCTGCGGCGGCCCTTGCACCCGCGGCGCTTGCCGCCGAGGCCTCGATGGACAAGGCCGACGTCGTCTGGATGCTCGTCTCCACGACGCTCGTTCTCTTCATGACGATCCCCGGGATCGCGCTCTTTTACGGCGGCATGGCCAGAAAGAAGAACGTGCTCTCGATCCTTGCGCAGACGACCGTCATCTGCTGCGCGCTCACGCTCGTCTGGTTCGCTGCGGGCTATTCGCTCGCCTTCGGGCCGGGCAGCGCCTTCGTGGGCGGGCTCTCGCATGTGTTTCTCAATGGTCTCGACATCAACAGCATGTCGGGCTCCATTCCGACTTTGCTCTTCGTCTGCTTCCAGATGACGTTCGCGATTCTCACGGCTACGCTGATGATCGGCGCCTTTGCGGGCCGCATGAAGTTCTCGGCGATGCTGATCTTCATGATCCTCTGGTCGCTGTGCGTCTATTCACCCGTGTGCCACTGGGTTTGGGCCGAAGGCGGATTCTTCTTCGACATGGGCGCGCTTGACTATGCGGGCGGCACGGTCGTGCACATCAACGCGGGCGTCTCGGGCCTCGTCGCCTGTCTCGTGCTGGGCAAGCGCCTCGGCTACGGTCGCGAGCCCATGAGTCCGCACAACCTCACCTTTGCGATGCTCGGCGCCGCCATCCTCTGGATCGGCTGGTTTGGCTTCAACGGCGGCTCCGGCCTTGCCGCCAACGAGCGCGCCGTCATGGCGATCCTCGTCACGCAGATCGCAGCCGCCGCTGCGGGCGTCTCCTGGATGCTCGTCGAATGGATGCTTCGCGGCCGTCCCTCGCTTCTGGGCCTGATTTCGGGCGCCGTCGGCGGCCTCGTGGTCATCACGCCCGCCTCGGGCTTCGTCGGTCCCGTCGCCGCACTCGTGATGGGCCTCATCGGCGGCGTCTGTTGCTTCTGGGGTGCGGTCTTCCTCAAGCGCATGGCGGGCTGGGACGACTCGCTCGATGCATTCGGCGTGCACGGCGTGGGCGGCATCGTCGGCGCCCTCCTCACCGGCGTCTTCGCCTCGAGCGCCGTCACGGGCTCCGAAATGAATCCCGTCATGACCCAGGTCGGCATCCAGGCCGCAAGCGTCGTCGCCACGATGGTCTACGCAAGCGTCGTCGCCACGATGGTCTACGCAAGCGCCGTGAGCTGGATCCTCCTCAAGATCATCGACGTCGTCATGGGCCTGCGCGTCACGTCCGACGAGGAACGCATGGGGCTTGACCTCTCGCTCCATGGTGAACGCATCGAATGATCCCGGCATTCATCTGAACCCGGAAGGGCCGCCCGCCGCCGCGTGAAGACGCAAAGGCCGGGCGGCCCCTTCATTTGTTCGCGCGGATAACGAAGGAATTCTCGTGACGATGCTTGATGCAGGCCGCTCAGGATAAGGTGGACGCCCTTGCCTGCGGCGACGACCGCACCACGATCGAGCTCACGCCCGACGAGACCGAGCAGGCCTCGGGCGCGCTGGGCTGGGTCGACGTGACGAAGCTCATCGAGCCGAAGGCCTGAAAGGCCGCCTGAATGAGGCACAGGAAAACGGGAGGCGTCCGCAGGGAGGCCTCCCGTTTTCTGTTTCATAACCTAAAAGTCGTCGAAAGACCCCACGAAACCCTGTTGGGAGTAGGTCTTTCAAACTAAAAGTCCGTGAAACACACGGACTTTTTATTGACTACAATAGTGCACCTATAATATAATACAGGTACACCATTGGAGCAGATTATGGGACGTCCTCTCACTGGAAAAAAGCATGTTGGAATTCGTCGTGACACCCGCCCGAATGGCGATGTTTACGTGTATGAACGCGTTACCGGATATGACGCCAAGACGCAGAAAACCAAGACGATCTCTACCCGACTTCTTGGAAAAATCCTGGCCGGAACGACGGAAATGATCCCGACTCGCCCCAAAAAATCGCGTTCTGAGGTTGTAGAGCCTCCGGTTGAAGCTGTGCGCACGCATGTCGGACTGCAGAAAATTCTCGAATGGGCCGGAAAGGAATCGGGCATCGATGAGGATCTGAAGACATGCTTCGAGATTGGGGATGCTCAGAAATTGAGTTCAATCGCCCGATATTGGGTTGCCACTGATGGTGATACGCTGCCTCGCATGGAGACGTGGCAGATGATGAATCCGTTGCCTTACGAGTACCCCATCACGCAGGATGTGTACGGCAAGCTTTTTGCGTCTGTCGGACGTAATGAGTCAGGCGTGCAAGCCTATTTTCGAAGCCGTGCTCAAAGAGTTTCCTCGTCGGGCTTGAATTTGGCTCTGGACACAACGACCTTTTCTACATATTCGAAGAATCAAATCGAAGCGCGTCAGGGATTCAACAAGGATGGCGACGGACTGGATACGATCAAGCTTCTGGTCCTGTATTCAGTTGAGAATCGAGAACCGGTAGCTTTCAGCAAGCAGCCGGGAAACATTCCGGACAAGATCTCGCTGGCAAATTCTCTACGGCAGCTTGAGGTGCTGGGCCTCTCTGCACCGGTTATCGTGGCTGACAACGGCTTTTACTGTCAGGCCAACATGACTTACCTCGCGCGGGAGCACGTGAAGTTCCTGATGCTCGCCAACAGCACCGACAAATGGGTTCGTGAAGAAATTGATGCTGTTCGCGAAGAGATTGGCGCTTTCGAAAATTCCTGTCCGTTTGATGTCGGTGTCAATGCCGTCATGCGTCGTCGCCAGCACGATTTCAGCATCGTTCGTCAGCGCACGCGCGGCAACTACGAAGCAGGACAGACTGAAACATTCACCCGGCGATTGTATGTTCATGTTTGTTACAAGCCGGAAGCAGCTCCGATTCAAGAAAGACGTCTCAAGGAGAGCCTTTTTTCAATCAAGAAAGATTTGGAAGATGGTGTTGAAGAATTCCGACCTGCCGCCCAGAAGCTGATCGACAACTTCCTCATCGTGAAGCGCACAAGCAAAGGCGTCAAGGTTTCCTTCAAGAATGAAAAGATCGAAGAAGCCAAGCGATACTGGGGGTACTTTGTCCTCGTGAGCAACGAAATTCGCGATCCCTTTGAAGCTCTGAAAGCATACCGCTCCCGCAAAAAGATTGAAGAGTTGTTCGCGACCTACAAGGACAGCTTCGACGGACGCAAGCCCAGAACGTGGTATCCGGAAAACCTTTACGGCAGACAATTCGCACAATTCGTCGGGCTGGGCTATCACTGCTTCCTGACGAAGAGAATTCAGGATGTGAAAAAGGGGCTTGCCCAAAAGAGCACTGAAAAGAAAACGAAGGAAGAGTTGAATCTCGAAGAAAAGCTGCTTGCTTGGCTCGATCAGCACTCACTGATTCAAATTCTTGATTGGTTCCGTTGCGTCGACTACGTTGCTACGACAGGTAACGACAGTGCTTCCAAATGGACCACGGAAACAACCAAACGCGATCAGCTATTCCTCAAGCTGCTTGGTGTCAGTTGAATCGTGGCCGCATTAGACGACTTTTAGGATGTCATCAACTGCGCGATTTGCTGCATGGCATCCATGACATTCGAGCAGATGGTGCAAGAGACCTTTAGTGCCATCTGAAACGCATAACCCGCCGCATTGGCTGCAATGGCTCGCAGAAAACTGATGAATTGATCCAGATTGATGTATGAGAAGGAGCCGAGGAAGATGTCGATGCCGCCGCAGCCTGCTTTGATGTTTGGGGGTTCAAAGGCTATGAGCTGGATGTTCATGCGACGGCTTCGAATTTGCGCGCCGCCGCCTGCGAGCACGCCGCGACGCGTACTTTCATAGACGCCTGGCTGTGTGTAGTTGGACATATTGCCGAACAGCTCGTTGAGCTCGGATTGCAGGCCGCCGGACAGGGCAGGTGCCGTAGCGCTGGTCGAAAAGATCGCAAATGCCGTCAGCAACAGAGTCTTCTTGAGGTTGATTTTTTTCATAGAAACTTGGCGCGGAAACCTCTGTTTTCAGACAGGGGAGGAAGCGCCGTCCTCCTTTCTAAGTTCGGTTAAATAAGTGCTTCTTTTTTCGAGCAGCATGAGCTTCCTACAGTTGGTTCAGTGAGAAAGCTTTAGTCCTGGGGGTCTTGAGCTGCTCTGGTCGATTTGATGATGGCGAGAATGTTCTTCGGATCAATAAACCCGTCTTCATCCATCAGGGACCGCTTCTTTTGTTCCGGGAGCTTGGTGAGGCGTTCACGCTCGCCTACGGGGTCACGTCCATCGAGAACCGCCAGAAGATCTGTGATCTTGTTGGGATCTTCTTGGACGGCCTTGAGCATTCGGGGAAGTTCCTTCGAGAGATCGACGCCGCTCGCATTAAGGAGTCGTGGACGCGTCGCGTTGATCTCATCTTCCGTCACCCAATTGTTGCGTTGGGCAATGAGAAGGATGCGATCCTGAATTTCGGGCACGGTCAGAAGACTCGAACCGATCAGTGCAAACGTGGTCGACTCCGGATGTACGAGGAAGATGGAGGGTGTGGATTCCACACTGAGCATTTCCGCTTGACCTGAGTCGACGACGGTGTTTTCAAAATTCGTAGTCTTCAAATTTCCGCCGCCGACGCTGATGGCCAGTACATCGAAATGATTTGTCTCTGAGATGTGCTTGAGCAAAGGCGCCTGTTTTTCACAGTAGGGACAATCTGCCTTGAAGAAAAAGAAGAGTCCTGTCGACTGACTGATCTTTTCAAGCAGTTGCTGACGTCGAGCTTCGGCCTGACGATCCACCGTTTGCAGACCGAAGTTTGAGACAGGGCGACGTTCGCTTTCGTCAATGAATCTATTGCCCACGCGGACCTGTTCGGCCATTTTTGGGAAACGTTCTGCCTTGTCCATGGCAAGACGCTGAAGAAGAAAGAACGCCTCTACGTTTTCCGGTGTCGGATCGTCCACAGCCCTTGAGAGGTACTTTGGGATCATCGTGTTGAGCCATTCACTGCTGAAGGCCACAGGATGCTTGGGCTTGGCGGGCTCAGGCACCATCATCTTGGGTTTCGGCGGTTCCTTCTTGGGCTCTTCTTTGGGTTCAGGAACGACCTCGGGCTCGACCTCTTGAATTTTTTCGGGGTCGTTGTACCAGTGCCAGCCTTCGGCATGCCGTTCATACCAGCTTTCGGCAGCAAAAGACGGTACGGCAATCGAAAGAGCCATTACGGCTGAAACACTCTTAACGAGAATGGAGGACATGTAACAGGGAGAGTTGAAGACATGGAGATTCAAGAAATTCTGAGTCATGTCATCGAGGGAACCTGTTCCCGTTCGCAGATGTTCATCGCGGACAGGGGCGATGGATGTGCGCGAGATTGTCCGGTTTTCTCCCTGCGAGAGTAGGGAGGAGTGTGTTTTTGCACATGTGCAAAAACAAGAGCCCGGAGCAGGGCGCTCTCCGAGCTCGATGTTCAATAGGAACGCTCGTCCTTGGGGGGATAAGACTGCACTTGCGGGGCAGGTTGTGCCGCATCGGTTTTCTTTGACCGTCGGCTTCGCTTGGTGAGGACCTTTCCAGCAGGAAAAGTTAGCTCTTCCGGCTTTGCGTCGATTCGGTTGATCAAATATTGAATTTCCTTGAGAACGGCCTTGCGGGCTTGAGCACGTTCTTCGTCGAGTGCTTTCTGTCGGGCATCGAGTTCGTCAATTTTGGTTAGGTCCATCTGTGGCTCCTGAAGCAGTTGAGGTGGAGCGATTATTCCTCACCAGAGAGAGGGTATTGAGCGTCTTTCGAAAGAGGAAAAAAGAAAGGCAAATAAATATTCAAATTTGGATGTCCCCATGCCCGTAGCTTGGTCTGTGCCACATCGACGCAACAGGCACCAAGCAAGTGGTCGCCTGCAAGTACACCTTATGCCGGCATATTCAACATAAGGATGTCTATGTTGAATTTCAATGCAATAGGGTATTCCAATCCGTACTGGCGTTAGAACGGGGTTCGGTTAATCACTTTCCAGATGTTGTTGCTTGAAGCGCAACAGAAATGTGGCGAACAGCGGAACCGTGAAATCAACATCACCGCGTGCCGGTGAATAAATCATGCCTTTTGCGATCAGGCTAGAGCGAAGCACACCAAGAGTGGATAATTTTTTCCCCAACACGCGTGCGATCTCCGAGGTTTTATACGGTCCTTTTTCACCGAGCGAGGCCATTGCGCAGCAATATTCCAATTCGCACTTCGTCATGCGGTTTAAGCGAACTCTGAAAAATCCCTCATCCAAAATTCGAGTCGCTTCCACTGAGGCATTGGTCACATCCGTTGTGGTTATTGGCGAACAAGGGGCGACATCCCACGTACAGGATGCCCATTGTTGCAAGTAGAACGGATACCCTTGCGTTCCTTCTACAACTTTTGTCAATGCATCGGGAAGAATTTCAACGTCGGCATCATTCAATGGCTTTTCTATCGCCTCTGCCGTTGACTTCGGGTCAAGAGCGCCAACGTCATAGAACCTGAAAAGTCTTTCTGCATAGGACTTTGCTTGGCCAGCCAGCCCTGTCAACAATGGCAGGCCTGCACCGACAAAGATGACGGGGTAGCCGAGTTGGGAGATGCGATGCATCGAAACAATCAGCGCCGAAAGATCCTGCTGCGTTAAATATTGAACTTCATCAAGGAAAATGGCCCATCCTTTCCCCGCCGTTTGTGCGGCCTCTCCAATGTTCTCGAACAAATCCGGAAGATCCGTTTCGAGGTAGCCCGTATCTGCAACGCCTGGAGTAGGTTCGATCCCTATATCCACTCCGGCGACTTCAATTTTGAAAATCGAGGCAAAGTTTCGAAGAATGCCGAGGGTACGAAGCGAAAGCTCCTTGGTGCGTTCCATTGTTGAGAGTGAACGCATGACTTTCTTCATCTCGGGGTAGAGAAGCTTTGCTAGACTGGCATCTTCCGGGGCTTCGAGGCGGCTGACGAGGTACCCCAGCTCCTTGGCCTTCTTCCCAACTTCGTTCAGAAGAACAGTTTTGCCTGTCCCACGCAAGCCCAAGTACATGATCGAACGGAAATTCCGCCCAGCAAGTGCTCGACGCAGTGCAAGAACGCTTTCCTCAATGAGCTTGGTTCTTCCAGCCAACTCCGGTGGGCGCTGGCCAGCGCTAGGCGCAAAAGGATTGTAGAACGGGTCCATGACAGCCTCCCTTAGGGTGTATCACCATATATAGGATAGTATAAACAAGTTCTTTATACATTGGTATACATGACTATATACGGTTATAGATAAGGATAGACAAACAAACTTCCCTGTTCGAAAACAATTT
>ERZ772831.3880-NODE-3880-length-10184-cov-2.545661_pt1 | contig 10184 bp, 7 predicted proteins | sample MGYA00580858_ERZ772831 | MGnify/ENA primary metagenome ERZ772831 (study PRJEB29015, sample SAMEA2737694) | human gut metagenome | biome: human gut; feature: human-associated habitat; material: faeces | place: China | collected 2012 ... | reverse complement strand
TTCTCTTGTATGGTCTGTTCCTGTGTGCGTCGGGTCATTTCCGTGATCTGCAGTAATGATCAGAAGATCATCCTCTCTCAATCCACCAAGAAATTCTCCTAATTTCACATCAAATCGTTCAAGTTCCTCTGCGTATCCTTTCACATTTCTGCGATGTCCCCACAATGCATCAAAATCCACAAGATTTACAAAGCACAAGCCTTTGAAATCTCTTTTTGAAATTTCGATCGTCTGCTCCATTCCATGAACGGAACTTTTGGACTTATTTGATTCTGTCAGACCTTCTCCATCGAAAATATCAAAAATCTTACCGACTGAGATCACATCATATCCTGCATCTTTGAGTGCATTAAGTGCTGTTCTTCCGTATGGTTTCAGCGCATAATCATGTCTGTTACTTGTACGCTTAAACTCACCTTTTTTCTTTCCAACATAAGGTCTTGCAATAACACGTCCGACTTTCCACTCATCTTTCATCGTAATATCACGTGCGATCTCACAGCAGCGGTAAAGCTCATCCAGTCCGAAGGTCTCCTCATTTCCGCAGATCTGCAGTACAGAATCTGCAGATGTATAGACAATCATATGACCTGTTGCAATCTCTTCTTCTGCAAGTTCATCAAGAATCTCCGTGCCACTGGCACTCTTGTTTCCGATTACCTTATGTCCTGTTCTCTTTTCCAGTTCGTCAATCAATTCCTTCGGAAATCCCGTCTCTGTAAATGTCTTAAATGGCTTCGTGATATGAAGTCCCATCATCTCCCAATGTCCGGTCATCGTATCCTTTCCGGTACTTGCTTCTTTCAGGAAAGAATAATATCCCAGTGGTTTCTCTGCCGGTGCTACCTGCTTTAACGGATGAAGATTTGCAATTCCAAGCTTCTGAAGATTCGGAATATGAAATTCATCCACAGACTCAGAAATATGTCCCATTGTATCTGTTCCTGCATCTCCATACTCTGCAGCATCCGGCATTGCTCCTGCTCCGAATGAATCGATCACAATTGTAAAAATTCGATTATATTTTTTCATAAAAGTCACACCCCATTACATGTTTACAACAACTTTTGTAACAAGCTCCTTAAATGATTTTGCTACACGGTCTGCTGTCTCCTGTACTTCTTTATGATTCAGTTCCACTTTTGAGATTCCTGCTGCCATATTTGTAATACAGGAAATCCCACAAATCTCCATTCCCATATGACGTGCTGCCATAGCCTCACATGCTGTGCTCATTCCGACTGCATCTCCGCCCCAGCTCTGTGCAAGTCTTATTTCTGCCGGTGTCTCATAGTTCGGTCCTGTAAACTGAACGTAAACACCTTCCTGAATCTCAACGCCACAATCCGCTGCACACTTGCGGATCACATCTTGAAGACGCTTGCTGTACACTTCGCTCATATCCGGGAATCTTGTTCCAAGTTCCTCAATGTTCGGTCCAATCAGCGGACTTGGAACTCCTGTTGTAATATGATCTGTGATCATCATAAAATCTCCTACCTGAAAATCACGATTGATTCCACCTGATGCATTCGTCAGAAAAAGAATTTCAATCCCCATACGCTTCATAAGACGCACCGGAAGAACAACCTCCTGAGGCGTATATCCTTCATAAAAATGAACGCGTCCTTTCATTACCATTGCAGGAACTTTCCCTATATAACCAAGGAGAAATTTTCCATCATGTCCCTGCACTGTTGAAACCGGGAACCCCGGAATTTGGTCATATGATATCTCTTTTACAACTTTCATATTTTTCGCATATCCCCCGAGTCCGGATCCTAAGATCAGACCGACGCGGGGGATAAAATCTGTCACTGTTTTACAATATTCATAGCATTTCTCAAGTTTGTCAAACTGCGTACTCATCTTACGCCTCCTATTGAATTCTTTTGTCATACTGAAAGCCTAGACTATTTTTATTTTCTTGTCAAGAACTGCCGTCAGATAATAATACATACCATGCCGCCATTTGAATCATTTACGATCTTCTGCATAGAATCCTGAAGTTTTACCTGGCTTTCATCATTAATCATCGCTATTTTATTTCTCATGCCGTCCATCACAAGCTCTTCTACTGTTTTTCCGAAAATATTTGTTCCCCATACGCCCTCCGGAGTCTCACTCTCTTTTTTAATGTATCCGGCAAGATCTTCCGCCTGCTTCTCATTTCCGACGATCGGTGCGATCTCTGTCTCTATATTTGCACGGATCATATGGATCGACGGCGCCTCCGAACGAATCTTTACTCCGAATTTACTTCCCTGTTTGATAATCACCGGCTCTTCAAGCCGGATATCTTCTTTTGACGGACTCACGACGCCGTATCCTTTCATTTTCACATCGGCAAAAGCATCTTTGATCCGGGAAAATTCTTCCCGCATTGCCGACAACTCTTTCATCACTGCCATAAGCTCATATTCGCCGTGAATCTCTTCTCCTGTCACTTCACTGATCACTTCATAGTAATAAGATTCGGCAAATTCAATTTTCACCTGTACTTTTCCCGTATCCATCTCGATCTTTTCCGTCAGGATACGCTCTATGTACGGTCCTTCAGCCTCAAAAGACCGCGACACGACACTTCGGATATCATCCATCGTCTCCATGATCTTTCTTACATGCTCAAAAAGATCTTGTTTGATCTTATGTTCCCTCGAAAGCATTTCCACCCATTTCGGCACATAAAACTCGACCTCTGTGACCGGAAATTCATAGAGAACCTGACGCATAATTTCATGGATATCCTCTTCTTTCATCTGTTCACAATTCACAGGCAATACTGCCGTTTCGTATTTTTCACGAAGTTCTTCCTGAAGCTTCTTAGATTCTTCTGTATATGGTTTCTTACAGTTAAGCAATATCATAAACGGCTTTCCTATCGCTTTGAGTTCTTTTACCGTCCTTTCTTCTGCCTGAATATAATTTTCCCTCGGCAAATCCGTAACGCTTCCGTCTGTCGTTACAACAATCCCTATTGTAGCATGATCCCGGATCACTTTCTGCGTCCCGATTGCAGCCGCTTTCGTAAACGGGATCTCATATTCAAACCACGGTGTCTTTCCCTGCCGCTCTTCGTCCTTTTCAATATGGCCGGATGCTCCTTCTGCCATAAAACCGACACAGTCGATCATTCGTATCTTCACTTCCAGATCATCTGACAGCTTCACCCCCGCCGCCTCTTTCGGAACGAACTTCGGTTCTGTAGTCATAATTGTCGTACCGGAAGCAGACTGCGGCAATTCATCTTGCGTCCGTTCTTTTGCATGTATATCTGTCATATTCGGAAGCACTAAAAGATCCATAAACCGCTTGATAAATGTTGATTTGCCTGTCCGAACCGGTCCGACTACCCCGATATAAATTTCCCCGTTCGTCCTCGCCTTCATATCTTTGTATACTTGAAATGATTCCATAAAAATACCCCCTTGTTCTGCTGATACAATTTATGCATCCGCAAACGGGGGTATGACTTTATTTTTCCCATTGAAGCGCTCTATGCTCGGAACGCGACTCTCTAAGCATCAGGTCATCCACAGCTTCCGCCGGTGATTTCCCTTCAAAAAGCACTTTATTGACTTCTTCCACGATCGGCATGGGAACATCATATTTTTTTGCCAGCTTCGCCGCTGCCTTTGCCGAATAAACGCCTTCAACAACCATCTGAACTTCATCCATTGCTTCCTGCATTGACCTTCCCTGTCCGATAAGATATCCTGCTTTCCGGTTTCTGCTGTGGACGCTGGCGCACGTAACGATCAAATCTCCTATTCCCGTCAAACCTGTGAACGTCTCGATCTTCCCGCCCATCTTCACGCCCAGTCTGGCAATTTCCGCAATTCCGCGGGTAATAAGCGCTGCCTTTGTATTATCTCCGTAACCAAGGCCATCTGCGATTCCCGCTGCAAGAGCAATGACATTTTTCAAAGAACCGCCAAGCTCAATTCCTAAAATATCCGGACTTGTATATACACGGAACACTTTATTAATAAACGCAGACTGCAAATATTCCGCCGTTTTTTTTGTTTTTGCTCCGATGACACATGTTGTCGGAAGCTTTCTTCCGACTTCTTCTGCATGGCTTGGTCCTGAAAGAACCGCTACGTCCGCCTGAGGGATTTCTTCTTCGATCTGAGCAGACAATGTCAAAAGTGTACTCTCCTCGATTCCCTTTGCCACATCAACGATAATCTGACCTTTCCCGACGTAAGCTGACATCTTCTTCGCAGTTGCCCTTGTAAACGGCGACGGAACTGCAAGTACAAGAAAGTCTTTTCCCTTGACTGCCGATTCCAGATCACCCGTGATCGTCATGCCGTCGGAAAGTTTCACCCCCGGAAGCTTCGTCAGGTGTTCTCTCTTTTTATCCAGCATTTCAACTTCTTTTTCATCGATCGACCAGATCGTCACATGATGTCCGTTGTCAGCCAGAAGAACCGATAACGCCGTTCCCCAGCTTCCCGCACCGATTACTCCTACATTTGCCATAAATCAATGCCCCTTTCTTTTTGAACCGAATTTATTTTCTGTTCCTTTGACCAGACGCTTTATGTTCTCTCTATGGCGATACCATGCTAATGCAGTCAAAAGAACTGCGATCCCATATAGTTCATAACAGTAGCCTGCTTCCATATCGAACCATCCCCACTGTCCAAATAGGATCATTTCAATTAAAAATGCTGTGTATGCACAAAGAGAACCGACAGATATGTACCTTGTCACGATCACAGGAATAAAAAAGAATAATGCCGTAACAAGTATAAGAAAAAGACTCTGCGGCATATGCCACACACTGTTAATAAAGACAAGTCCTGCCATAACCGCAATTCCTTTTCCGCCTTTAAAGTTCATATAAAACGGAAAGTTATGTCCGAGAGTCACTCCTGCCCCTGCGTACATTACAAGCAACGGAAGACAATCGCTCCCCCGATACATAAAACGTACAATAAAATATGCAGCCACACATTTTAAAACATCTCCGAGAAAAGTGAAGATCCCCGCTTTCCATCCGAGCACACGAAGAGCATTTGTCGTTCCCGAATTTCCGCTTCCCTCTTTTCTGATATCTATATGGTTCATCTTACCGACCAGATATCCGGTCTGAAAAAGACCGCACACATATCCGACCGCAAGACAGATCAATCGTTCCATATTTCTTTACCCCTTTTCTTTCCGTTCTCTTATAAAGAATTTCAGGGAAGTTCCTCTAAAACCAAACGCTTCTCTGATCTTATTTTCCAAATACCGCGTATATGAAAAATGCATCAATTCCTTATCGTTTACAAAGATAACAAAAGTCGGAGGTTTTACCGCAACTTGCGTAATATAATAAAGCTTCAGTCTTTTTCCTTTATCTGACGGAGGCTGCTGCATTGCCACTGCTTCTGTCATAATCTCGTTTAAAACTCCGGTTGCGATCCGAAGTGTCTGATTCTCGATAACCATATCGATCATATCATATAACCGGTTCAATCTTTGACCGGTTGCTGCGGATACATACATAATTTCCGCATACGGCATATAAGAAAGCACCTGACGGATATCGCTTTCATACTCACGCATCGTTCTGTCGTTTTTCTCAATCGCATCCCATTTGTTCACAACGATGATCACGCCTTTTCCACGTTCATGAGCAATTCCCGCAATCTTTGCATCCTGCTCCGTCACTCCTTCTGTCGCATCGATAACCATAAGCACTACGTCTGCTCTTTCCACGGCTGTTACCGTACGGATAATACTGTAGCGTTCCAGTTCTTCTTTGATTTTATTCTTTCTGCGAAGTCCTGCCGTATCAATAAAAATATATTCTTTTCCGTTATGAAGAATCTCAGTATCAATGGCGTCTCTTGTTGTTCCCGCGATATCCGAGACGATTACTCGATTCTCTCCGAGCAGTTTATTGATAATCGACGACTTTCCGACGTTCGGTTTCCCTACGATCGCAACCCGCGGGCGGTCATCATCTTCCGCCTGAGCGCTTCCTTCCGGAAAGTTTTCCGCGACAATGTCAAGCATATCGCCAAGTCCCAATCTGGATGCTGCCGAGATCGGAACCGGATCCCCGATACCAAGATTATAAAACTCATATACATCTGCCATATATTTGTCAAAATTATCCACTTTATTTACAACAAGGACAACCGGCTTTCCGGATCTTCTGAGCATGTCCGCGACTTTAGAATCCGCATCCACAAGTCCCTGCTTCACATCAGTTATAAAAATAATAACATCCGCCGTATCAATCGCAATCTGAGCCTGCTCTCTCATCTGTGATAAAATGATGTCTTTGCTGTCCGGTTCTATACCGCCTGTATCGATCATTGTAAATTCTTTATCAAGCCATGTCACATCCGCATAAATCCTGTCTCTTGTCACTCCCGGAGTATCTTTCACAATAGAAATCATCTCTCCTGCCAAAGCATTAAAAAGGGTTGACTTTCCGACATTCGGGCGGCCGACAATGGCAACTACTGGTTTACTCATATTATTTTCCTTTCAAATCAATCTTTCGGTTTTGCAGTCCGGATCTGTCTGTTTTTCTCCGATCACCGCATCTATAAAATCCTGTCCGCTTGATTTTACAATATCAATAGGCACTTGTAAAGCGTCGGATACTTGTCTTACCGTAAAATCATCAAGAAACACATCTTCATCTGTCTTTAACATATTGCACGGAATGAGCAGTCTGCTGCCAAGACGCTCTCCTTTAAGCTGCGCTGTCAGATCCTGCGCCGTGATCAGTCCGGACACAGTAATGCGTTCTCCGAAAAAGTCGTTTCGGATAGAAAAGACATGAATTTCCAAATTAGGAAATTTCTCTTCTATCTTTTCCGCCATGGCGCTTATATAAGGATATGCCAGCTTTCCTGTGGCAATCGACAGTTCTTCCTGCCGCTCGTCTCCTGTAAGGCTTTTATACCCTTCTGTAAATTCTTCAAAAAGAAGACGGAGCATTCCGACCCCATTTTCCAACTGAAGATATCCGTCATACCGCTCTTCCTCCGGCACCTCCTGTCCTGCGAGCAAATACCACTCATCCCCTGCATGAATGAAATGAATTCCGTACTGCTCATAAATGCGATCCTGCCATTTGTGTATAACTGATAATACTTCTTTGGCATCCTCTTTCGTAAACGGCTCTAAATGATACAGACCGTCTCTGAACTTTGTAAGCCCTACCGGAACGACAGAAACGCTTCGAAGAAGCGGAATATATGCCGTCAGGTCTTTAATAGAACGTTCCAGCTCAGCCCCGTCGTTTTCTCCTTTGCACAGTACGATCTGTCCGTTCATTTCAATACCGCCTTCAAAAAGTCTGTCTACTTTTTTCAGCGCATCTCCCGCAAAACGATTGTGAAGCATCTTGCAGCGTAGTTGTGGATTCGTCGTTTGAAACGAAATATTGATCGGTTCTAACCTATACCTAATAATCCGCTCAATATCATGATCACTCATATTTGTAAGCGTCACATAATTTCCCTGTAAAAAAGACAATCTTGAATCATCGTCTTTAAAATAAAGAGTATCTCTCATTCCCTCCGGCATCTGATCGATGAAGCAGAACATGCACTTATTCCGGCAGGAACGATACTCATCCATCAACCCCTGCCCGAACTCTATTCCAAGCTGCTCGTCTGCATCTTTTTCAATCTCAAGCTCCCACTGTTCTCCGTCCTGTTTCTCAATCAAAAGTACGATTTCTTCGTCTTCCACGTAAAACTGATAATCAAAAATATCTTCAATCTCCTGACCGTCGATCGAAAGAAGTTTATCTCCGGGTTCAATGCCTAATTCCTCCGCAATACTGCCGGGCATGATTGATTTGACAATATGCTCATGTTTTTTTCCTGTCATTTGTTATTCCCCTTATTTGCTGTTCATTCTATCACATACTATAACACATTTAAACCTCTTCGCAAAGACTGTACTTCACCAATACAACATACATACAAAAGAAGCGGCGCTTGAATTTCAGGCTGAAAAATGATATGATTCTAGTGCTGTAAAGTCGTTTGCATTTTTCTATGCTCCGGCTTAAAACTCAATTTATACTATTATTTAACAGGAGAATACTATGTCAAATATCGAACTTTTAGAAAAAACTCTTCCGGCCGCACCGCTAAAACTCATTGCAATGGAAAGCTGCAGAGAACTCGGACAAAAAGTAAATGATTATATTGTTTCTTTTCGTGAAAATACAATCAACGAAGTATCCGAATCTTCTCTGTATGTAAACTACAAGTCAAACAACTATCTCGTAGACTGCTGCTGTCCCCGTTTTGGCACAGGAGAAGCAAAAGGACTTCTTAAAGAAACTATCCGGGGAACAGATCTTTTCATCATGACCGACGTTTGCAACCACAACCTTACTTACACTGTAAACGGACATCTAAACCACATGTCTCCTGATGATCATTTCCAGGACCTGAAACGAATCATCTCCGCTGCAACCGGCAAAGCAAAGCGTATTAACGTCATTATGCCTTTCCTGTACGAAAGCCGCCAGCACAAACGTACAAAACGCGAATCTCTTGACTGTGCGCTTGCTCTTGAAGAATTAAACGCAATGGGAGTTTCAAACATCGTCACTTTTGACGCCCACGATCCCCGCGTACAAAACGCGATCCCTCTAAGCGGATTTGACAGCTTCAATCCGCCGTACCAATTTATGAAAGCGCTGTTTCGCGCCGTTCCTGATCTTATCCCCGATAAAGATCACCTTATGATCATCAGCCCTGATGAGGGAGCGATGCACCGCGCCGTTTATTTTTCCAATATTCTCGGTGTCGATATGGGAATGTTTTATAAACGCCGTGACTATTCTACAATCATCAATGGTAAGAATCCGATTGTGGCTCATGAATTTCTCGGCGATGACGTTGCCGGAAAAGATGTTATCATCGTAGATGATATGATCGCTTCCGGAGGAAGTATGCTTGATGTCGCAAAACAGTTAAAAGAAAGAAAAGCAGGCCGTGTATTTGTATGTACAACTTTTGGTTTATTCACCGAAGGATTTGAAAAATTTGACGAATACTATGAAAAGGGATATATCAATAAAGTTATTACGACAAACCTTACATATCTGCCTGCAGAATTATACAAAAAACCATATTTCGTAAAAGCAGATATGAGTAAGTTTCTCGCTTTGATCATTGATTCTCTTAATCACGATATTACAATCGGTGCTGTAATGAATCCGACAGACAAAATTCATGCTCTGCTTGAAAAATATGCCCGCGGCGAACAGATTTGATCGTGCATACAGTATAAAATATATTGTAACTAATTGATTTTAAAAGACCGGCGCTTGAATGTTTGTTTGCTATACAATGAAACTTAGAGCTATAAAAACGGTACAGTCAAAAGATTCTTTTATCTTGAGACTGTACCGTTTTTATAGTTTCCAAATGTATCCCTCACCGCTTTGCAAACTTAATACAGTTTAGCACCGATCAATCTCGGACGGTATCCTTTTTTCTCTAATGCTTTTAGTATCTCCTGCTTGTGTTCTGTTCCAAATGCCTCCATCGTAATACGAAGCTCTACTGCCGCATTTCTGTTTGTACTTACAAATTGGTTATGCTCCAGCTTAATTACATTTCCCTGAGCTTCTGCGATTGTCTGCGCCACCTGGACAAGTTCACCCGGTTTGTCAGGAAGAAGTACAGATACAGAAAAAATCCTGTCGCGTTGGATCAATCCATGCTGTACAATAGATGACATCGTAATTACGTCCATATTACCGCCGCTTAATACACAGACTACCTTTTTCCCTTTGCAGTCAAGCTGCTTCAATGCCGCTACTGACAAAAGACCTGAATTTTCAACGATCATCTTATGATTCTCTACCATGTCAAGAAATGCGCCGATCAATTCATCATCTTCTACAAGAAGAACGTCGTCTACATTTTCCTTAACAAAGGGAATAATTTTATCTCCTACAGCTTTCACGGCCGTTCCGTCCGCGATCGTATTGGCGCTTTCAAGTTGTACGACTTCGCCTGCCGCAAGCGCCGCTTTCATACTTGCCGCCTCTGCCGGTTCTACTCCGATTACTTTTATTTTCGGATTCAACATCTTAGCCAGCGTCGCAACGCCGGAAACAAGTCCGCCTCCTCCGATCGGAACAAGAATGTAATCAACAGTCGGAAGTTCCTGAACGATTTCCATTGCGATCGTTC
>ERZ772831.3878-NODE-3878-length-10193-cov-2.734168_pt1 | contig 10193 bp, 7 predicted proteins | sample MGYA00580858_ERZ772831 | MGnify/ENA primary metagenome ERZ772831 (study PRJEB29015, sample SAMEA2737694) | human gut metagenome | biome: human gut; feature: human-associated habitat; material: faeces | place: China | collected 2012 ... | reverse complement strand
TGGTTTTGGGAGCCGTCTTAGACGTATCCGCAGTCGATTTTGTCGAAGTCCCTGCCGTGGGTTTCTGTCCCGTCGGCCTCACTTGTGCCACAAGACATACACCAAACAGGCATAGAAAGCCTATTAGGAGCCATCTATGCCTGTCTTGTTGTTTATTTTTCTTATTCTTTTTCAGCATATAAAGTCAAAGCAAGGTTATATCAGTCATTCTTGACCCAACCCGGATACTTGAAGTCACACTTCTGCCAGTTTTCGTTGATGCGTACATAAGTGTGTTTTTGCTTGTTCAGAATCCATTTCTGCAACACCTCTTCGCGACGCTTATCCATTACGATTTCTTTCAGATCCTGATAGTCTTCCGCGATGGTTGCTTTATGACCATTGATTTTTGCTTTCAACTTCACGATAGCACATACTTCTTTTCCATCTTTCTCATTAATCATTGTAAAAGCTTTGGAAATCTCGCCAACATTCATCTTATCCACTACCTTAGCAACGTCTTGAGGAAGATCCTGCATCTGGAACTTAGAAGTAGTGATACCTGAATGTTCATTGATGTTCACCATGATACCGTGATTGTTGCGGGTATCCTTATCTTGTGAGATAACGGCAGCGGCATCATCAAATGTGAATTTGTTAGCACGAATATCATCTGCAATAGAATCCAGACGGGCACAAGCCTCGGTCAGTTCTTTTTCCGAGACTTTCGGACGCAACAGGATATGGCGGGTATTAACACGGTCACCACGCTTCTCAATCAACTGGATAATATGGAAACCAAATTCCGATTCTACAATTTTGGAAACTTTCTTCGGGTCCTGCAAGCTGAATGCCACATTCGCATAAGCGGGGTCCATCATACCACGTCCCATAAATCCACATTCACCACCTTTAATGGCAGAAGCCTTATCTTCAGAATACAAACGGGCCAATGTAGAGAAGTCGATTTCTCCTTTTGTCACACGATCCGTATAATCACGCAGTGTCCTCTTTACATCCTCGATTTCCGAAACGGGTATTTTGGGTTGCAAAGTAATAATCTGCACTTCCACCTGTGTAGGAATGTAAGGGATACTATCCTGTGGAAGATCTTTGAAGTAACGGCGTACTTCTGCCGGAGTCACTTTGATATCTCCTGCCAGTTTCTGCTGCATCTTCTGAACCGTCAATCCGTCACGTGCATTATCACGCAAAGTTTCACGAATCTGGGTGGATGTTTTATTGAAATACTCCTCCATTTTCTCTCTGGAACCGATCTGCTGGATGTACATATTGGTCATCATATCCACACGCTGGATGATTTCCGCTTCGGAAACCTCGATACTGTCCAACTTTGCCTGATGCAGGAATAACTTCTGCACAGCGATTTCTTCGGGTATTACACAATAAGGATCGCCATCGATACGTTGTCCGTCGTATTGCATTTGTCGATATTGCTCTTCAACCTCAGACTTATAAATAGCTTCATCTCCTATTATCCATACAACCTCATCGATAACATTGTCATCGGCAAAAACCGGCAAAGACACCGCCATAAAGAAAAATAAAAGCCAATCAGTAACTTTACGCATAATTCAATTATTTTATACTCTCTTTTTCAATAGATTTCTCACCTTTATACAACCATTTTATATCACCCGACTTCTCGGCATCCCGATACAGATTTTCTTCCAGCTCCCGATCAAAGTTCAACCGATTGCTATTTGTTAAAATTTCCTGAATTTGAGCCCGAGCAAAATCATAAGGCATTTCTTCTCCCGGCAAACGATATTCTGTAATATTCAGTAAATACCAATATCCGTTTTTATTAAATTCCAACTTATGATGTGTCTTTAAAAAGGATTCAGCATCTCCAAACTCGTATGGAATATTATTGACGATTTCTTCAAACGGTATCCACTTGTCATAAAAGTAGTCATAGATCACCGCATTTTTCAAAGCATATTTCTCGATCTTTTCTACGCCATCGGGATTTGTAGAACAATACCATTTTTTTAACTGTCCAAGATTGGGCGTATTCTCCGGTACTTTAAGAAACAGCCCTTTCAAGATGGCTTCATGCAAACGAAACATTTCTGAGTTTCGCTCATAATAATCCAGCATTTCTTGTTCATCAAAAGACTTCGTCACCCGTTCATTAACCAATCTCTTACGATATTCGAATATGACTAAATCTCGTCGGTATTTCTCAACCAATGCATCAATACGTTCTATATCGGGAATATTCTTTTGTGCTATTCGATATAGCAAGACATCACAAATCCATCGACGGATATACTTGTCGGCAAAATCGGTACTATCAGCGCGCGAAAGTCCCTCTGGCATGGCATCGGCAAGCTCTTGACGCGATAGTATTTCATCGCCCACTTGTACCAATGAATTTTCATCGCTCTGTAACCCACTTCGGCATGCCGAAAAAAGGCATGCCGAAAATGCTGCGCATAATACTATTATCGAGACTCTATACATCTATATTACCTACATAAATATCCGCTAAATTACGACTAAATAATGGCAACTACGGCCTATTAACTGTTTTTAGGACATCTTCATAGATTTCTACCGGATATTTTTTATTGAGTTTCTTCACCCAAACTTTTTCAAAGTAAGTTTGGTAATCGGCCGTTACTTGTCCTCTTACATCGGTATACGCTTCCGGCATCTTCTTCAATAGTTTACCAGACACAAAAGCTATCGGCAACTTCTCATCGGCTTTCACCGGAGCTCCTTTAAATACCAATTCGTCAATTTTTTCATTATCTCCCTCAACAAACAAACCTCGTTCCACTTTTACTCTTGTTAAAGAGTCGGTATTGAACTCTCGATTCAACACGACGATTACAGAATCGTCATCGAGTTCTTTAATCCGGTTCTTTATACCATCGGCGGTAGCCGCATCACAACATTGAATCAAAAATCCTTTATAATGGGGTTTATCCCATTTGTATTTTTTCCTATTTTTCTTGAAAAACTTCTGCAAGCCCTCGGTATCTTTCGATGCCTTTTCCCAAACTTCCCTATTGCTGATTTCAAACAGCAACATGCCGTCTCGATATTCATTCATCAAATTGCGAAAATCGGGATACTTATCTTCCAAATGAGCCTTCTCGAAATCTAATATTTCCATATCGGCCATATAACCAATCATAGTCGAAACATAATCGGTTGCATTGACCGTCACATCTCGGCCTTTGGACAAAAACGAGGCAAAATCGGCCACTGTATATGAATGGTTCTCAAACGAGAATAAAACACTTTGGTCATTATGAATAGCCGCTATATAAGAAGAATCGACTTTACCTAAATCGCCAGCCAATTTCATCAACTTCGCCCGCTGCGATTCTTCCAAAGAAAAACCATAATCATTTTTCAATTTAGCCACCATCGCATTACGAGCCATACTACCTCTTTCGTCTCGTGCCATCATTCGCGTAATCTCCGAGCGCATTTGTTCAAACGGCTTAATATCCCGCCGGTCCATTAACTTAATGATATGCCAGCCATAGGGGGATAATACAGGCTCTGTAATATCACCTTTATTTTTAAGAGCAAATGCAGCATCCTCGAACTCTTTTACGAATTGTCCACTACTCACCCACGGTAATTCTCCGCCTCGTACGGCAGAAGCCTTATCCTCCGACCGCTCCTTTGCCATCGTAGCAAAATCGGCTCCCGACTTCAATTCTTCATAAATGGCTCGTATCTCGGATTCTTTCTGCGCTTTTACTTCATCAGAAGCACCACGAGGCACTAATATCATGATATGGGAAAATAGAAACTCTCCCGGATTGGGACGACGACTATGTACTTTTATAATGTGATATCCGAACTGGGTTTCCACTATATCGGAAACTTCTCCCGCTTGTAATGCGAAAGCAGCCTTTTCAAAAGGATAAACCGTACGTCCGCCTCTAATAAATCCTAAATATCCCTTATTCTGCCTCGATCCGTCTTCACTGAATTTCTCTGCCAACATTCCAAAGTCTTCACCCGCCTTGATTTCAGCCAATACCGATTCGGCTTTTTTCTTTGCCTCGGCTCGGTCCTCAGGAGTCCGAGCATTCAATCCTATGAGAATATGGCTTACCTCCACATCTTCTTTCATTCGGTCATAAGCCTCATGTGCCAAACGGTCATCAACAGAAGCATCGATCAAATAGGGTTTAGCCAACTCTTCTCTATACCCCGCCAATTCATTTTTAAATGCCGAAGTCGTATCAATCCCCATAGCTTCGGCCTCGGCAACTTTCAACTTGTAGTTCTTAAATAGTGTAACGTATTCATCGAGAGATTTATGATCGATTTGTTGCTGGCTGTTCTTATTATAGATATACTCAAATTCCGATTTGTGAATATCTTTATTATTCACTCTCATAATAACAGGGTCGACATCGGTAGCCCCCCCTCCAAACCAAGAATTTCCGGCAAGCAAAGCCGCTAAGAGCCATTTGTTTTTCATTGTGTTATGCACTACATTTTATTGAGACTTGATAGTCCCGAGTTATCAACAAAAATAATACACTATTTTAACGCTTCAAATATAAGAAAATTATATCGTAATCACTAAAATAGTGTATTCTTCCCAAAAATAAAAATCCACCTTCCTTATCGGAAAAGTTATCCTCTACTATAATTCGGAGCCTCGCTGGTTATCGACACATCATGAGGGTGGCTTTCGGCTACACCAGCATTGGTAATACGAGTAAACTTAGCATCATGTAAAGCCTCTATATCCTTAGCTCCACAATATCCCATTCCGGCACGCAAACCGCCGACCATCTGATAAACTACTTCATATAAAGATCCTTTAAAGGGAACACGAGCCGCAATTCCCTCGGGAACCAATTTTTTAGTATCAGTCTCATTAGCTTGGAAATAACGGTCTTTCGAACCTTTCTCCATCGCTTCGAGAGATCCCATACCCCGATATGACTTATACTTACGTCCATTGAATATGATCGTTTCTCCCGGCGATTCTTCAACACCAGCCAGCATACCGCCCAACATAACCGAGTAAGCCCCAGCAGCCAATGCTTTTACAATATCACCCGAATAACGAATTCCACCATCGGCAATCAATGGCACGCCTGTTCCTTTCAATGCTTTCGCCACGTCATAAACGGCAGATAATTGAGGAACCCCGACACCGGCAATCACCCGGGTCGTACAAATGGAACCGGGGCCTATACCTACTTTCACTCCGTCGGCTCCGGCTTCCACCAAAAATTTAGCGGCTTCACCCGTCGCAATATTTCCCACAACGACATCGATATCGGGATATTTTGCTTTTATATCTTTCAATACACCGATTACGCCCTTAGAATGTCCATGCGCCGTATCTATAACGATAGCATCGACTCCGGCTTCTACCAACGCATCCACACGAGTCATCGAATCGGCTGTAACACCGACCCCCGCAGCCACACGCAGCCGACCTAATTTATCTTTACAAGCAAACGGTTTATCTTTGGCTTTCGTTATATCCTTATAAGTAACCAACCCTACCAAATGGCCGTCTTTATCGACAACCGGGAGCTTCTCTATCTTGTGCCTTTGAAGAATATCCGCAGCCTGTTGCAAATCGGTGGATTGTGAAGTCGTCACCAAATTGTCTTTGGTCATTACCTCGTCTACCAATCTTTCCAAATCGCGTTCAAAACGCAAGTCCCGATTCGTTACAATACCCACCAAAAGATTTTTATCGTCCACTACGGGAATCCCTCCTATATGGTATTCACTCATCATAGACAACGCTTCGCGCACCGTCGACCCACACTTGATCGTCACAGGGTCATAAATCATTCCATTCTCAGCTCGTTTAACAGCATGAACTTGACGGGCCTGAGCCTCGATACTCATATTTTTATGAATGACTCCAATTCCTCCTTCACGAGCGATAGCAATAGCCAATTGCGCCTCGGTTACCGTATCCATGGCTGCCGAAACTAATGGAATATTTAATCGGATATTGCGTGAAAACTGCGTCGACAACTCGACATTACGAGGAAGGACTTCGGAGTAAGCGGGGATTAACAAAACATCGTCAAAAGTTAATCCGTCCATCACCACTTTTTCTGCAACAAATGACATAATGGGGTTCATTAGAATTTTATTGCATGCAAAGATAATTATTTTTCGGCAAGCTATTATCTATACATGAAGATTTTTAAATTATTTATCACCCCAAAAGCTAAAATAAAAAAGCGACAACCGATTATCGGAATGTCGCTTTTTTACTATTATTTCTCGGCTTTTAATTTCCCATCTCTGAAAGGAACTTGATACGTATCAAACGAATTTCTTCTTCGCTATACTCCATACCAAACTCCTCAATGGCATCTTCGAGACTATCGCTTTCACTCTCCTTGAAGTAGTCAAAAATATCGTCGATATGCTCGTCGTCCATAATCTCGTGCAGGAAATAGTCGATATTGATTTTCGTTCCCGAATAAACAATCGCCTCTATCTCGTCGAGCAACTCTCCAAATTCAAGGCCCTTCGACTCGGCCAATTCATCAAGTGCAATTTTCCTGTCGATGGCCTGAATAATGGATACTTTCAATTTCGACTTATTGGCAACCGTACGCACCCTTAAATCTTCGGGACGCTCAATTTCATTTTCTTCCACATGAGCTTTGATGACTTTAACGAACTCTTCTCCATAACGTTTCGCTTTACCCGCTCCTACCCCCGGAATATTTTGTAACTCCTCAATTGTAATCGGATAGGTTGTCGCCATAGCTTCTAATGAAGGATCTTGAAAAATCACATACGGAGGAAGTTCCAATCGTTTAGCGATTTTCTTTCGCAAATCTTTCAAAATAGAATATAACTCAGGATCGACCGCACAAGAAGCTCCACCTTTCATGGGCACTTCTTCCTCCACCTCGTCAAAATCGACATCTTTGACAATCTTAAACGAAACCGGATTCTTCAAAAACGCATGCCCTGCCTTCGTTACTTTCAATAGTCCATAATTCTCAATATCTTTACCTATGTAGCCAGCTATCAATGCTTGTCGAATAACGGCGTTCCACGTGCGCTCATCTTCACCCTGTCCGCTTCCAAACACCTCTAAATCTTCATGTTGATACGAAAGTATTTGGCTCGTTTCTTTACCTAACAAGACATCTATCACATATTCGGCTTTAAATTTTTCTTTCAGTGCAATAATAGTTTCAAGAACCGCACAAAGTTGATCTTTTGCTTCCACTTGCTTTTTAGGATTTAGGCAATTATCACAATTTCCACAATTATCTTCCTCATACTCTTCTCCAAAATAATGCAGTAAAATCTTGCGACGACAAAGAGAAGATTCGGCATAAGCAGCAGTTTCTAACAAAAGCTGTTTACCAATCTCTTGCTCGGCAATGGGTTTTCCCTGCATGAACTTTTCGAGTTTCTGTAAATCTTTATTGATATAAAAAGTTATACACTGACCTTCTCCTCCATCTCGACCGGCTCGTCCCGTCTCTTGATAATAGCCTTCCAGACTTTTGGGTATATCGTAATGTATGACATACCTGACATCGGGCTTATCAATCCCCATACCAAAGGCTATCGTGGCAACGATAACATCTATTTTCTCCAACAAGAATGCATCTTGATTCTGAGTCCTAGTCGCAGAGTCCATTCCGGCATGATATGGCAACGCACGAATTCCGTTTACCTGCAACAATTCTGCCAGTTCTTCTACTTTCTTTCGACTCAAACAATAGATTATACCCGATTTACCCTCCTGCGATTTTATATATTTAATAATGTCTTTATCTATATTCGCTGTTTTCGGGCGAACCTCATAATAAAGATTAGGACGATTAAATGACGACTTAAATACAGTAGCTTCCAACATGCCCAGATTCTTCTGTATATCATGCTGGACTTTCGGAGTCGCAGTCGCGGTAAGAGCTATCACAGGACGTACGCCAATTTCATTAATAATAGGTCGGATACGTCGATATTCAGGACGGAAATCATGTCCCCATTCCGAAATACAATGGGCTTCATCTACCGCATAAAACGACACGTTCACCTGTTTAAGAAAATCAATATTTTCTTCCTTCGTCAAGGATTCAGGAGCAACATATAACAATTTGGTTTTCCCCGATAAAATATCGGTTTTCACTTGGTCTATCGCAGTTTTGTTCAAAGAGGAGTTTATGAAGTGAGCGACACCATCTTCGGCACTGAAATTCCGCATAGCATCGACCTGATTCTTCATCAATGCAATCAAAGGCGAAATAACTATCGCAGTACCGTCAAGAATCAACGACGGCAATTGATAACAAAGCGACTTCCCTCCTCCGGTAGGCATCAATACAAATGTATCTTTCCCGGCAAGCAAATTTCTGATAATCGCTTCCTGATTTCCCTTAAATGTATCGAATCCGAAATTCCTTTTCAGTTCCTCAGTCAAATTTACTTCTTTTGCCATACGGTTACTCTCTTTCTCGTTATGTATATTCGCCGACCTTTATCGGTCAAACAAATTTATAAACAACTCCTCTTAATTACCAAATTTTTTCTTGCTGTTTTTTCTTATACTGCCAATAGTTTTGCTTTTTCTAACTTCTTTTCTGCATAGCTACGTGTTATATGCAATTTCTTTTTTGTCGAAGAAGGCGTTTCATACATAGCATCCATCATAATCGTTTCGACAATAGAGCGCAATCCTCGGGCTCCCAACTTGAACTCTACGGCCTTTTCGACAACATAATCAAGCATGTCCTCATCAAACGAAAGTCTCACTCCGTCCATTTCGAAAAGTTTGATATATTGTTTGATAATCGAATTCTTAGGCTCTACCAGAATTCTCCGTAGCGCGGCCTTGTCCAAAGGTTGCAAATAGGTTAAAATGGGCAATCGTCCTATAATTTCAGGAATAAGACCAAACGATTTCAAATCTTGGGGTGCAATATACTGTAACAGATTTTCCCGATCTATACGACCATTGCTACCACCTCCATTATAACCTACGACATGGGTGTTCAACCTCATGGCGATTTTGCGTTCTATCCCGTCGAAAGCCCCACCACAAATATACAAAATATTCTTTGTATTCACTGGTATCATTTTCTGCTCGGGGTGTTTACGCCCGCCTTGCGGCGGAACATTTACGATAGAACCCTCCAATAATTTCAACAAACCTTGCTGTACACCCTCGCCGCTGACATCACGGGTAATCGAAGGATTATCGCTTTTACGAGCAATCTTATCGATCTCGTCGATAAACACAATACCTCGCTCAGCCGCCTCGACATCATAATCGGCAACTTGCAGCAAACGGGTCAAAATGCTTTCGATATCCTCGCCCACATAACCGGCCTCGGTCAAGACAGTAGCATCGACAATCGTAAACGGAACTTTCAATAAACGAGCAATCGTCTTCGCTAACAAGGTCTTTCCGGTTCCGGTAGGGCCGACCATAATAATATTCGATTTCTCAATCTCAACATCATCATTATCGGCTACCTGCAAAACACGTTTATAATGGTTATAGACCGAAACCGACAAATAACGCTTGGCATCGTCCTGCCCGATAACATACTGATCGAGAAATGTTTTTATCTCTTCCGGTTTAGGTAAATCCTCTCGGGATACGGTCCATTTGGAACTCGCTTTTTTCTTTTTATGCAAATATTCTTCGGAAAGGAGATAGGCTTGCTCGGCACACTCGTCGCAAATGCAACCATCACGCCCCGGCATTAACAATCTTACCTCATTTTCTCCTCTTCCGCAAAAACTACACTTTTCGCCCTTAGCCATTCCTAGAATATTATTTCATAGATTTTACCAATACGTCGTCAATCATACCGTATTCTTTGGCTTCAAGAGCAGTCATCCAATAATCACGATCGGAATCTTTCTCCACACGCTCATACGAGTTTCCCGAATGATCGGCTATAATGGTATAGAGTTCTTTTTTAAGTTTCTGTATCTCCCTTGCCGTAATCTCTATATCCGAAGCCTGACCTTGTGCGCCTCCCATCGGTTGATGTATCATAACCCGGGAATGTTTCAAAGCAAAACGTTTTCCCTTTGTCCCTGCAACCAACAATACAGCGCCCATCGAGGCGGCCATACCTGTACAGATCGTAGAAATATCACTGCTTATGAACTGCATGGTATCGTACATACCCAACCCGGCATGCGGTGATGGCGCAGAGCTTATCGCCGCTGGAGAGGAAGCCATC
>ERZ772831.3869-NODE-3869-length-10214-cov-11.726942_pt1 | contig 10214 bp, 11 predicted proteins | sample MGYA00580858_ERZ772831 | MGnify/ENA primary metagenome ERZ772831 (study PRJEB29015, sample SAMEA2737694) | human gut metagenome | biome: human gut; feature: human-associated habitat; material: faeces | place: China | collected 2012 ... | reverse complement strand
ATCAGATGGAGGTAAAAAGACTTTGAACACATCAAGCATCAAAAATTTTGACGAGTTGCCGCTGTTTCTCAATGCGCAGCTTGTCTCCCGCACGCTGGGCGTTTCGCCGTCAAGCGCCTACGAGCTTCTGCACGAGGATGGCTTCCCGTCACTGCGGATCGGCAGCCGACTTGTCGTACCGAAGGAGCAGTTTCGTCTCTGGGTGGAGCGGCAGACAGGAGGCGCACATGAAGAATAAATACTATACCTCGCGCGATCCAATCAAAAACTACTTTCCTCTGCCGAATGAGGTTTTCGTCCTCGGTCTCTCACCAGACGCGTTGGCGGTCTACAGCTATCTGATGTACATTGAGGATCGGACGACATATCAGTGCCATGCGAGCTACCGGACGATTGGAAATGCTGTCAATATGAGCCCGAGCACCGTGCGAAAATATGTTGCGGAGCTGGTTGAACGCAGGCTGATTCAAACAGAGCGTACGACAATCATCACGCAGGACGGCCGAAAGCAAAATGGGAGCCTTTTGTACACGCTCCTGCCCATTCAGTTCTCCATCCAGCAGTTTTACGAGCAAAAGCTTGCAAAGCTGGACGCAGAGTGTGAGCAGGAGCGCATCCGAAAACGCCTGGAAGCGTTCCAACAGGCGCAGCAGGAAAACGCCCGTCCGCCCGCGTGAGCCGCGTGTCGCGGCTGTGTCCGATTTTCCGGGTACAGCCGGGCGCGTGCCCACCGGAAACCCAAAAACCGGACGTTGCGCCGCCGTGCGGGAGAACAGAAAATTCGACCGAAGCCCAGCGCAGCGGGTTCAGTCGAAAGAGGAAATGCGGCAAACGTGGAACACGCCAAAATGGGAAGAATTTGGCGATTTTGGACGCCGCGGCGAGAAAGCAGCGAGAAAGCAGCGAGAAAGCAGGACAAAACCACGGGGTCGTGCGCGCCCCGCGGCGGTCACATCTGCCCGCGGTGCGGGCAGTTTCGGGGATTTGTGAGGACGTTCCAAAAGCAGCGAAAATCAGCTCCAAGGCGTTGCAGTACGAAAAAAGCCCGCCGTTTCAAGGAAAACGGCGGGGTTCCAACGAAAAATACGGGGTAAAAGCAAAATTCGCGCTCTGGATCACACCGGAGTGTAAGCAGCACGTGTTACTTTTACGATAAAGTATTTACTTGTTTTTTCAATCATTTAATGGTAAAATACTTTTAATCTGTCTACAAAACAGATACATTTGGAAAGAAGGAATCCGCAAATGGGCCTGTTTTCTGATTTAAAAGCAATGAATGATCTTCAACAAATAAAACATGGCGGTGTGGGCAAATTGTCCCTTTCGCAAATAACGTGCTTTATTGTGAATATGCCGGATGCTAAAAAGAATCTGAGTGCAAAGGAATACGATGCCATTTATGGCCTGTACAAAAAGCTGCGGAAGTGTACGACAAAGATGGCAATGGATATGAAAGGATATACAGATACAGCTGTAGAGATAATCAAAATGTTTGATAGAATTGCACCGTATGAAAAGTATAGCGGTGCCAATGAAATTGAGATATCATTTATGATGAACGAGATATGTTCAGAGGCTGAAGAAAGCATACCAGCGGAGATGATTTTTGACGATGAAGACAAGAAGTATATGAAGTACCTTATGGATGGCTCGTCAGGGATATTAGATAGGCAAGGCGCGGAAAAACTGTTAATGATTTTAAAATGCAATTATGATAATGGAAAAACAAAAGCACTAGAGCTGCTTGATAGAATGGCACTAAAAATGATTGAAGCGGAAGACCTCAATACGCTCGCCTTCAAGTTGCCGTTTATGACCGAAACTCTTGTAAAAAACGGTGTCATCTCAAAAGAAGAAGCAATAACGTTAAACAATAAATACAACGACCTGTGTATGCGAAAGATGCAAGATAAAGTTGTATCTGAATGATCTGCACTATTGATCCCAGCATCAACGAAAAAAGCCGGTTCTCTCTTTGCCATATAAGGCGAAGAAAGAACTGGTTTTTGTTTGTTTCGAATAGCTTTGTTTCAGTACTTGTAGGAAGAACCGACCGATACAGTTTAATCCACCTCACAGCAGAAGGAATTCCGGCAGATCAAGAATGCAGTCATTCAGGTTGCAGAACAGGTGCGGCAAAACGAGATCACGTTCGAAGACGCAGGTGCAGAGCAGGATGCGGAGCAAAATGCGACCTATGGTATTCCGTATCCGGTGAGTGCGTGGTACGGGATGGCGACCGATGAATCCATGTCGTTGGAGGAGCGTGACGAAGCTGCAAGACAGCTGGAAGCGCTGGCAGACGGCTGCGATCGGTACGCGCAATACCTGACCGGGATTCTCTATCGTGATGGCGGGCTGCTGATTCCGGATGCGGCAAAGGCACAGCACTATCTGGAACTGGCTGCGCGGCAAGATTATGCGTCGGCACAGTATGCACTGGGCAGGCTGCTCCTCTCGGATGATCTGGAAGTACAAAATCCCGCACAGGGCTTCTATTGGCTGGAACGGGCAGCACAGAACGGCAGTGACTACGCCGCCTACCGGCTGGGTAAGGAATATCTTAGTGGCAAGAATGCGCCGAAAAACCCGGAACGCGCAGCGGAGTATGTGTGCATGGCTGCAGAATGGGGCAATCCCTACGCGCAGTACCTATTGGGAAAGCTCTATCTCAGCGGCGACGGCGTGCCGCAGGACAAGGACGCTGCCTACGATTGGTTTCAAAAAGCGCAGGCGCAGGGACATGAGTATGCGGGATTTTTCGTGGACCGCATCGAGCGGCAGGAGCCGCCGAACGTTCTGCTCTCGGCAACGCGGCTGCTCTACCACATGGGAAAGATCTTTCAGAGCAGCGTGCCTGCGCCGCAAAGCTGTGGTATCCAGATCGACCGCAAACGCCTTGCCAAACTGCGCCGGATGCGCATGGCTGCTGGACACAAAGCGGACGATCATGAACAGGAGCAGACAAGCGGCACCATGTCGATGGGCTGGTAATGCGGTTCAAAATCTGTGCCGCCGTAGACAAAGAGAACACAAATGATAACTTTCTGATAACTCTCCACGCGGGAGGTAGCTATTCTGCTTTCCGCGTGGTAGTTGTTGATTCAGCAAAAGAAAGGGGGAATGCACATGGCAAAAAAACGGGCAAATGGCGAGGGCAACATCCGCAAGCGGAAAGACGGACGCTGGGAAGGACGGTACACAGCAGGCATCGACCCGGAAACGGGCAAGCCAATCGCAAAGAGCGTCCTCGCGCGGACGCAGCGCGAATGCAAGGAAAAGCTCCAGAAAGCGATGGAGGAACTCGAAAAGATCGATGTGACGAAGCGCCGGGATTACACGGTTGGGGAATGGGCGCAGCTCTGGTACGAGAACTACGCAAAGCCGTCCGTCCGCGCGTCCACGGCAGCGTATTACAAAAATTACATCGACCAGCATATCGTGCCGCGCATCGGGGACATCAAACTGGCAGCGCTCACAACCTTGCAGATCCAGAAATTCTACAATGAAACGAAAGTGCACGGCAGAGTGCAGCGGTACGAAAAAATGGACGATCTGAGTCTCAGCAACAAAACGATTCGCGGACTGCACACGATGCTGCGACAGTGTCTGGAACAGGCGGTGACGGAGCGGCTGATTCCGTACAATCCCGCAAACGGCTGCCGCCTGCCGAAGAAAGAAAAGAAGAAAATGCAGATCATTCCGCCGGAGAAGATTCGAGACTACTTGAAAGCGGCGGAGGAATGGGGCGTCCTGCCGATGTTCTATCTGGAACTGAGTACCGGATTGCGGCGCGGGGAGCTGGTGGCACTGCTGTGGAGCGACCTCAATTTGCAAACGAAAACGCTGACCGTGTCCAAATCTGTGTCGCGCGGCAAGGGCGAGCTGGTCGTGACAGAACCGAAAACGGAAAATTCGGTTCGTGAAATCTATCTCAGCGACGAAGCAATTCGACTGCTGGTCGAAGACCGCAAGAATCACCCGTTCAGTCCGTATATGTTCCCGTCACCCAAGACCGGCGGGATGTATGGGCCGGACTGCGTCGGGCGGATTCACAAGAAGCTGTTAGAAAAGGCTGGTATTGAGGAGCACGTCAGATTTCATGATCTCAGACACACATTCTCGACGCTGGCAATCCAAAGTGGCATTGACCCGAAAACGGTCGCGGAAATTCTCGGTCATGCTTCGGCAGAATTTTCACTGGACGTGTACACGCACGTCACAGCAGGCATGAAAAAAGAAGCCGCGCAGAAAATCAGCGGCTTCATGGCGAGTGTCGGATAACGGAAAAAATGAACAGAAAAGCGCACGCCGCCTGCCGGAAAAGCTCCGGCAGGCGGCGTTTTCTAGCTTCCGGCGCTTTCCGCTCCGAATTCCCGTTTGGGTCGGGTTTGGGTCAGAGGGAAAAGTCACAGAATTCTCCATCGGAAAAAGTTCTGAAAACGCAGAAAAATCCGGCTGAAATCAGAAGATTTCAGCCGGATTTGGTCGGAGTGTCGGGATTCGAACCCGAGGCCTCTTGGTCCCGAAGGTTGGTCGGATATTTTTAGCGGACATTTCAAGGCATTTTTGCACCTTTCTGCTCAGAAAATTTCGCAGCTTCGTCGTTTCCAGCACGGATAATTCCACCTGATTTTTCCGCGTTTGGGTCACGGTTTGGGTCAGAACAGAAAATCAGCGGCGCAGAAACTGCGCCGCTGTAAACAAAGAATAGCGGCTTTCAGCCATTGCTGCCAAAGACACTCTGCCTCTGGCAGTTTTTGCGTCTACGCAAAAATACGTAGGATAAATACGTAGTTCTACATATTTATTCGCATCCACACTTCTTAGTATAATTGCACCAAGAAAAGAAAAAAACAGAAAAATAAATTTAGGCAAAAATGCAAAGAAAGAGGATGATTTGATGGATGAGGAAATGATGTTTGAGATGTCCGCAGGTTCTCTTGAGGGTCTGCCTTCCGTTGGTGAGATGTTTGATCTCACGGGAAAAGTTGCTGTTGTGAGCGGTACAATCGGTCTGGCGCTGAGCGTCATTTACCGGCTGGCGTCCTGCGGCGCGAAGGTCGTCTTCGGCGCACGGCGCGAGACCGTCGGCCAGATGGCGGAGGAACGTCTGCAGGAGATGGGCCTTGATGTCCGCTTCCATAAGCTCGATGTCAGCAGCGTGGAGAGCTGCCGGGAGATCGTTGCGTTTGCGGAGCAGACCTACGGCACGGTAGATATTGTAGTCCCGGTCGCAGCGGCATTTTTCGCCCGCGCGTTTGTGGATATCAGGGAGTCGGAATACGACCGCATCGTTGATGTCGACCAGAAGGGCCAGTATTTCCTTGTGCAGGCTGCCGCGCGAAGCATGATCCGCGGCAAAAAGGGCGGCAAGGTCGTGACGGTCGCGTCGGTCGCGTACCGTGGCGAGGATATGCCGAAGCTTGCTATGATGACGGCTTATAATACCGCGAAGGCCGGCGTTGTCGGCATGACGCGCGGCATTGCCAAGGAGCTCAAGCAGTACGGCATCAACGTCAACTGCGTGGCTCCCGGCGGCATGGTCACGCCCGGCGCGATCTTCAATAATACGACTACGGCGGAGCTGTATGGCCCGGAGTGGACGCGCTATGTGACGGAATATGGCGCAGGTGTGCCTGTCGCGCCGAATCCGGATGAGATCGCGCGGATGATCCTCACACTCTGCACGCCGGTTTCGGATTTTATGTACGGTCAGACCGTTGAGGTCGACGGCGGCAGCCAGTTCTCGTTCCAGGACAAACCCTGGAGCTACACCATGGAGGGCGGTCTGCACGCATAAGGCCGCAAAGCTGTAACCTTCCGGCAGTTGCCGGGCAAAATAGAAAGGAGCTACCACTATGGCTATCACGTCCAAAAGCACCTTGCGCGACGTTCTTGCCGACCCGCGCGCCGTCGCTGTCATCGAGGAGTATGTTCCCGGCTTCGTCGAGGAAAAGGCTGACCTGCTCGGTCCGGTCCTCGGCATGAAGATCAATATGCTGCTCAAATTCCCGCAGGCAGGCTTCAAAAAGGAAGATGTTGCGGATATCTGCGCAAAGCTCGACGCGCTCGACGCCTGAGTTTTCAAGAATAAAGAAAAGGAGTATAGAATATGTCTGAAAAAGCCGATGTCAAGAGCTCAAGAATGCAAAAGGGTCGTAAGACGATCAACTACCTGCAGAAGCTCAAGGATGAGGGCACGCCCATCGTTCAGATGTGCCCGGGTCCGCGTGATCAGTTCTGGACCATGGCCGCTGAAATGGCCGATGTCGATATCTGCCGCCTGACCGTTCCCGGCGATGGCTCCGATCCCGAAATGCAGATCAAGCTCGCACCTTACTGGATCAAGTGCGTCCGCAACGCGACGAAGATCATCCACATCAACTTCTACATGCAAACCCCGACCTACGCTTCCAAGGAAGCGGCCGTCGCCAACGGCGCTCTGTACATGAACTGCGGTGCGGACTCCTTGCTGCCCATGGGTATCACGAACGAGACGCTCAAGTATATGGCGGACAACTATCTGGTCGTGTTCGGTCACATTGGCGCGCTGTCCGGCTGGCAGACCAGCCGTCAGGGTGGCTATAAGCGCCTTGGCCAGACCGCTGAGAGCGCCATGGAAGTGTTTAAAATGGGCTATGAGTATCAGGAGAACGGCATGATGGCCGTGACCATCGAGCTGACGCCGATCGAGGTCACGAACGCGATTGCCAAGAAACTGCGCGTTCCCGTCATCTCCATCGCGGCCGGCGGCGCGGCGGACGGCTGCGAGATGGTCGACTTCGACACTTTCGGCATGATGCCGAAGCTGGCTTCCCATGCCAAGGTCTATGGTGAGTTCTTCCCGTTCGCCGTCGAAGCCTACATGAACTGGGCGGAAGATGTGCGTGAGCACAACTATCCTGAAGACAAGCACGGCTACCACATGGATGCCGCAGAGCTTGAAAAGTTCATGAACGCGCTCGAAAAGTTCTAAGACTGTTTCTGCGTCAGCGCAGAAGCAGGGGGTCAATCATCCCTGCCGTCAGCTTTTGTGCACGCACAGACATAAGCCGGAGTCCTGCATTGATTGCCAGCGGGGCTCCGGCTTCCTCCAAATTATGGTTTCTTTTTTTCTGAAAATCAGGTATACTGGATAAAAAGACAACGGGAGGATGGAAAAATGCCGCATCAGGAGATCCCATGGAAGCAGATCTATGATCTTTCTCTGCAATGCTGTAAGTACCGCAGCACCAAGTCCTTTTCGGTCAGTCTGCTGCGCGAAATGAACCGGCTCGTGCCCTTTGATGAAGCGGTCGTGTTCTATCTGAACGGCAATCTGAAAATTACCGATTACTACCTCTACAACATTAACCCCAAGTGGATGAGCCTATATCTGGGCTATTATTCGAACGCTGACCGCGGTGCATATGGTCTTGTGCAGCGCGATCTTGATAATCTCGACGGCGTATACGTCCATCAGTGGAGCTTCGAGCAGTCTGGAGAGGTCATCCCAGACTATATCCGTCCGCGCAATCTGGTCAGCACACTGGGCTTTCCGATGCGCGACGCAACCGACCGTATCCGCACGATCTTCGCGCTTGACCGACTGTCGGACGCACCCTATACCGACTGGGAGATTGAGACGGTCAAGTCGATACGAGAGCTTTTGAAGCTGTTTCACCGGCTGCTTTTTACACGTGCGGACGACGAAGCCGCGCAGCTTACATCCTGCACAGAGCTGCAGACACTTACGCCGCGCGAAATGGAGATTGTCAATCTGCTCGAACAGGGCATCACGCCCGCGAACATTGCGCATATTCTGCACATCACCGTGCCGACCACGAACCGGCACATTTATAACATCTACAAAAAGCTGAACGTCAATTCCCGTGCGGAGTTGATGGCAAAGATCAAATAAGAAATTTTAGGCACGAATGCCTTTTGCGATAAAAGAGGACAGCTTATGCAAATTACGTTTCAGTCAGAAGCGCGTAGGAAATTGCTGCGCGGCGCAGATCAGCTCGCGGACACAGTCAAAATCACGCTTGGCCCAAAAGGACGAAATGTGGCACTGTATCAGAAGCGGAACGCACAGGGGGCGAGGCTCTCTGACCGCGTGGGAAGCGGCGCACCGGTGTTCATCACGAACGACGGCGCAAGCATAGCGGAATCGATCGTCCTGCCGGACGCGCTGGAGAATGCCGGTGCGCAGCTTCTGCGGCAGGCAGCGGAGAAAACGAACGCCGACGCCGGAGACGGCACGACAACCGCAATTGTGCTGGCGCAGGCGCTTCTGCATGAGCTGCTCCGTCTGCGGAGCGCAGGCGCGGACGCAATGGCACTGCGGCGCGGCGTAGAAGCTGCGGGACGCGCAGCGTGCGATGCCCTGCAAATGCTTGCGCGTCCGGTGGACACCGAGGAAGCGCTGACACAGGTCGCGGCAGTCTCCTGTCAGGATGAAGCGCTTGCCCGGCTTGTCGGGCAGGCGTGCTTTGCAGTCGGACGTGAGGGCGTCGTGACGGTCGATGACGCGCAGAAGCAAGAGACAACAGTAGAAATTCACCAGGGTATCGTCCTTGAACGCGGATTCCTTGCGCCAGAAATGACGACGAACGAGGAAAAGACTGCCGCCGAGCTGGATGATCCGCGCATTTTGCTCTGTGACAGCAAGCTCGACAATGTACAGGAGATCTTACCGGCGCTCATTGCCTGCGCGGAGGACGGCTGCGACCTGCTTATCATCTGTGAGGCGCTGAGTGGCGACGCACGCAGCACCATCCTGCGCACAGACATGGACGGCGATATCAAGATCGTCTGCATCGAAGCACCGCTTTACGGCGATGGCCGCCGCTGGCGCATGGAGGATCTGGCGGTGCAGCTTGGCGCGGTGTATTTCCAGAAGGCGCTCAATATGGATCTGCGCAGCGTCAACCGCAAGGATCTCGGCACGGCGGCACACGCGCGCGTCACGAAGCAGCAGACCGTAATCTCTGGCCCCGGCGGCGACAAGGCTGCCGTGGAAGCGCGTGTGCGTGAACTGCGGTATCTGGCTGCGAACGAGGACTATGAATTTAACCGCAAGCGTCATCAGGAGCGCCTTGCGCAGCTCTCATCCGGCGTTGCGACCATTCACGCGGGCGGACGGACGCAGACGGAGCTTTGGGAGCGAAAGCTGCGGCTGGAGGATGCCGTCCATGCCGCGCAGGCGGCGCAGCTCGAGGGCGTTGTGCCGGGCGGTGGAACGGCGCTGGTTCGGCTCATACCTACGATAAAAAGCTGTGCGGATGCGCTGCGCGGAGATGAAAAGACCGGCGCACTGGCGGTCATTCACGCACTGGAAGCACCGGCGCGGCAGATCGCGAAAAATGCTGGTCGGGACGGAAGCACAATCGCGGCAAAGCTGCGCGGTCTGCCGGAGGCCATAGGCTATGATGCGGGCGCAGACCGATTTACAGACATGGTGCAGGCCGGAATCCTCGACCCGGTGCGCGTCACGCGCACGGCGCTGCAAAGCGCTCTGTCCGTGAGCGCGAGCATGCTGACGACAGAAGCCTGCATTACCGGAAACGACCAGAGCACGGAGGCATGACGGTATAATGACGCAGGAGATGTTATTTTCAAAATACGCGGAACAATATCCGCTGACCGTTCCGCAGGAAGCCGTAGAAAATGAGCTTCAGCTGCTGATCCTTGAGGAAAAACAGCGCATCCAATATGAGACGCTGACAGGATTTGCGGTGCACCTTTCTCCGCAGGAGGAGCTGAACAAAAAAATGGAAGCGCTGCAGGTGGAAGCCCTACGCCGGGCAAAGGAGATGCTCGTCCTGCGCGAGATTATGGCAGCACAGACGTTCCCGGTGACACAGGGGGAGCTGGAAGCCGAAGCTGCGGCGATCGCCCGACGTCAGAATACGACCGTCGCGGAACTTAAGCGGTTTCTCGGCGAAGACCTCGCCATGTTGCAAAGCGACCTGAAAAAGCGCAAAGCCGCCGCCTGGGCCTGCGAACAGATGGCCGCAGCGGGTTGACGACCGCGATACTGTTATCCTGCCGCAGCCAAATGATAAGTGAAGATGAATGGAAACCGGCAGCGGGAGCAAATGCTCCTGCTGCCGGTTTCTTATATGACCGTCGCCAAAGCCGGGCGGTGGTCATTTTGCGTTCCCAAAATATTTTTTCAAAACAGGCTGTTCAAAACGCGATTTTCTGTCGGATCAAATAGGGGGACT
>ERZ772831.3868-NODE-3868-length-10216-cov-27.741364_pt1 | contig 10216 bp, 7 predicted proteins | sample MGYA00580858_ERZ772831 | MGnify/ENA primary metagenome ERZ772831 (study PRJEB29015, sample SAMEA2737694) | human gut metagenome | biome: human gut; feature: human-associated habitat; material: faeces | place: China | collected 2012 ... | reverse complement strand
TAATGGCAGGAAGTATCAAAGACGAATATTTATATATATTATAACAACTTTTATGCAAATTCTTGGTAAAAACAGCATATCGTTAGAAAAAGAGCCATTATTGAATAATAACCATTAGCAAGAAAGTCAAAAGCTGACAAAGTGTAGATTGTGAGACTTAATTGAAAAAGGATGGCAAGAGTTTCAATCCTACCATCCTTTTGAATCTTATTGAAAAGTCTTTTGCTTTGTCAGCTTTATCAATGAGTAAATGAGAGAGTCGTTTATCTAACTCTTACACCTTTACCATTCAGAACTTCACCTCTAATATCATCAGTTTTACATAAATACAAGTCGTAGCCAATGGCTGTAATATCGCAATATCTTGGAGGAGTAATGACTTTTCCACTTAGTGACATCAATCCATACCAACCAAGTTCTGCTTCATATTTTTTGCAATTTGCAGTCTTTTGATAAGGTGTTGGTTCTGCTTCTGCCGTTTCACCTGTTAAATTACCCTCATCATCATAGTTCTTTGCCGTAGTATATCCAACATCAGGTAGAGAAACCTCTCCATTTAAAATTGGCAATATTGTTTTATTATAGAGTTTATCAAGTGACGAATATTCTGAAAAGACATATTCTGCACACTTTTGAACTTTTGCATAAAATCTGATGCTTAACAACACAATATACATCCTAAAATAAACAGCAGGTGTTCGGACATAGACTATCCGAACACCTGCTGCCATAACGTTTTATTGCTGACAATGATTCTGACATCAGCTTTCATATACTTTTGCAGTATAGGAGTATTTTGTCCCTGTGTACTCACTGTGGCTATAGCCATAAAATAGTTACCATCTTCCCTATGTATGAGCCTGGCTTTATGGCTTGTGATGTCGCAGTTATAAGATGCATTATCGTTGCCCTCGAAAGATACATGAGCCGTCCTTGGCTCATCGAAAAGGTACAAATACTTATATGGCACAAACACTTGCACTATTCTTTGATTGATGACCTCACCATTAGCCTCTATGGATATAGGATAAGGTATCTTGTAGAAAGCAACTGCGAGGGCGAGGACTATTATCGTAATGATAACTGTCCCCAAGCTGACAAGGCGAGGAGGGACTTTGCCTATCACGTTTCTCACTTTCTCGCTTCTCAATTCGATATTATCTGTTTCTTTTTCTTTCTGTTCCATGTCAAAAGCATTTTAGTTTCCCAATTCCAACTGATTCTTCACAAGATTATAGTATGCCCCTCGCTTGGCGGTCAAAGACTCATGGTTGCCAACCTCAACGACCTTACCATGGTCTATGACTACGATTTGGTCGGCATTCTTCACCGTACTCAGTCGATGAGCCACAATCACGACAGTCTTGCCCTTGTAAAACTTATCCAAGTTCTCCACGATGCTTCTCTCATTGTTGGCATCGAGCGAGTTGGTTGCCTCGTCAAGGAAGATATAGTCGGGATTCTTGTAAACCGCCCTTGCTATCAAGATACGCTGTTTTTGTCCTTGGCTCAGTCCCACGCCATCTCGTCCAATCTTGGTGTTGAATTTCAGAGGCAAAGCCATCACGTAATCCTTGATACAAGCTATCTCTGCTGCTTTCAACAATCGTTCCTTGTCTATATCGCCATCATCAACAGCAATATTTCTTGCGATACTCTCCGAGAAGATAACACCATCCTGCATGACAACACCACATTGTCTGCGCCACCATTTCTTGTTGAGCTTGTTGATGTCAGTATTGCCTATGTTGATTTGTCCTTCCAAGACAGGATAGTAACCAAGCATCAAACGGATGAGGGTGGTCTTCCCACTGCCAGATGCGCCAACGATGGCTGTTACCTTACCTTGCGGAATGTGAATGCTCACATCGTCTATGGTTTTGCGCAAAGCATGTGGGTCGTACTTGAACATGATGTTCTTGATGTCAATGCCCTCATTCTTATCTTCAATAGAAGTTAGCAAGCCTTCCTTTCCATTCTCATCATCCATCTGGTGAATCTCGTTGATTCGCTCCAAGCTAATCTTCACATCTTGCAGAGAATAGAAGAAGTTCATCAGTTGCTCCACAGGTGAGTTGAGCTGTCCGATGATGTATTGCACGGCAAGCATCATACCAAGTGTCATTTGCCCATGTATCACTGCGGTTGCAGCCACTACCGTGATGATGATGTTCTTCACCTCGTTGATAAAGATACTTCCTGCCTCCTGTGTCTGTTGGAGTTTGAGTGATTTCATCTGCACCCCAAACAAGTCTGCTTGCGTGTCCTCCCATTCCCATCTTCTACGTTGTTCACAATCCTGCAACTTGATTTCCTGCATGGAGGTGATAAACTCATAAGTTTTGTTATTGTTGATGGCTTGCTGCTCAAACAGTTCGTAATCAAGCACCTTTCTCCGCTTCAAGAACAAGGTCATCCATGCGCCATAGAGGATGCTTCCCAACAAGAAGATGGCAAACACTAACTTGTTATAAAAGAACAACACCACCGAGAACACCAAGAAGGTGAGCATGGCAAAGGTAATATTGAGTGTCTGCTGCGTGAGGAAGTTGTTCACACGGCTATGGTCGTTCATTCTCTGAATCAAGTCGCCCATGAGCTTCGTATCAAAGAAAGACATCGGCAACTTCAAGAGCTTGATAAAGAAGTCGCTAACCAATGATATGTTGATGCGCAAGGATATGTGTAGCAACAACCATCTGCGGATAAAGTCTATAGCCGTTCTGCTGATTGTAAGCATCAACTGTCCCAACAGAATAAGCCAAACAAAGCCAATATCTTGATTCTTGATGCCGACATCCACGATGGACTGAGTGAGGAACGGCAGGACAAGCTGCAAGAGGCTCCCGACTATCAAGCCCAAGATGATTTGCCCGAAGTACTTGCGATATTTCTTCACATACCCAAAGAGAAAGCGGAAAGACCGCTTCTCTTTGATGTTCTCTTCACCTTGCATCTTATAAGTAAAGAAAACAGGAGTGGTTTCCAAGAACATAGCAATGCCCTTGTCTTCACCATTGGAGCTCGTGCTTATCCAATGTTGCTTGAACTCCTCTAACGTATAAACAACCAATCCCTTCCCTGGGTCTGCTACATAGAAGTTCTTTCCTTTCTTGACTTTATACAAGACAACAAAGTGATTTTGGTTCCAATGAAGGATACAAGGCAAAGGGACTTCACCTAGCACCATAGTTGTAGCTCTAGCGCATGTAGTATGCAAGCCAAGTGTGTTTGCTGCCTCATTGATACCTAACAGAGAGACTCCTTCCGCAGTAGCAAAACAAAGTTTCGACAGTGAATCCATTGTGTACTCTCTGCCGAAACTTTTACATATCATTTGCAAGCATGCTACCCCACATTGCATAGAATCATGTTGAGGGGTGAATGGAAAATTATTTTTCATCTTGAATATTAATCATTTTTTTACAGACGCTTTCTTTGTTGTATTCCCGCACCTGTTCCTTTGTATTTGTCATTTTTTGCATTTAAAGCATATCGAACAGTCAACATAACAGAACTTGACGAATAAGATTTGATATTTGAACAACTCTGTTTACCAGAATATATGACACGTCGCAAATTGGCAGTACCAAAGATATCATTGGCATAAAGCTGTATAGTTAATCTATCTTTAAGTTTCAGAAATGCTCAATAAAGAAACTCCTTCTGTCGTAGAATAACAGTATTGGGAAATAAATTCTGTAGAGTATCTTTTTCCAAAATAGCAGCATACCATCTGAATACAAGCAATACCACATAACATAGAATCCTTTTGTCTATATACCCTAAAGCAACTCATACGAATGTTATAAGCGATTTGTATTTATTCCGATTTTTTTAGGATGCACATTGAGTTTTTTTCCAAACTGATAAGATATTGATATATTTAATACCCTATATGGTTTATAGTCATATATATAAGTTATGCCATTAGATTTAATAATGGACTTTTCATGTGATGCCAACATATTTTGATATTCTATTCCTATTGACAACTTCTTATTGCAAAGTAAATATTTTAATCCAAAATCAATTCTATATCTTGATGGGCTTTCTCCTACTACATCTTTTTCTTTTGTCTGAAATTGCCCCCATAAGTTTGCGACCAAAGTTTTTGTGGAGTTGAAATAGATATTATTATTTATATAAAAAAACGCAGATGTCTGTTTTATATTTTCTAAATTGTATCCACTCATTGGATTAGAGTTAATCATATAAATACTACCTTCTATAGAACTATCAAACCATTTAACTTTATCAAAATAATAAGAAGCATCTATACTATATAATTGCTTCTTCATAATATTATTTATCGTTATAGTTGTAATTTTTGTAGATTTATCGGTTTGTGTGTAAGAAGCAATTACACGATTTTTCCATACAGCACTGGTTGATAAAGAGAAATTCCCTAAAGTATAACCTAATTCAATAGCGTATGACTTTTCTGGTAAAAGTTGTGAGTTGCCCGACTGAATAGTATGCGAGTCTATATATGTTGTAAACGGATTTATATCTACATAACTGGGGCGATTAATTCTACTAGAAATACTCATAGAAAGCGAATTGTTACCATTCCAACTATAATTCAAAAAAGCAGTTGGGAATAAATCAAATTGATTATTCCGAGTGCGACTATTTAGTTTTATAGAATTCCCATCCAGTATTCCATATTCCCCACGTAAACCCAACTTCATTTCTAATTTTTCTGAAAACTTATATCTTATATCGGCATAAGCAGCAAATATCTGTTCGCGATATACGAAATGGTCATTTAAATCATGCCCATTACTGATATAATCATAATTAGTTTTATTATCTGTCTTAGATAGTGAATAGAGGGCACCATATGAAAAAGTTGTTTCTCCTATAGGTTGTTCTATATCGATTTTACCTTGATAGATATTTATTGCTGTATTAGGATTATTCGTGTAATTTAAACTTTCATCATGTGTGGTTTGAAGATTAATGCAATCCTTTATACGGTAGTTTAAATAATCTAAATTTACATTTATAGTTCCCTTTTTGTTTATAAGATTATTAGCAGTATAATGTAAATTTGCATTAGAACGGTGATATTTGCTATTAAAATCAGTGAACGTTTCGAAATATTTAGAAAGGCTTCTTTCGTCTGAAATTGATGTGGCTGTCTTTGTTTCAGCATTTGGGTGCATATTAGAGTAGGTAATAATTGCTCCTAACACAGAGTTTTTAGTCAATCCATAGTCACCCCCAGCAGTGATAAGCATGTAATTGTTGGACTTTAATTTATGATTGGTAGTGTACCATGTTTCTAAAGGATAATATATCTGCGTCTTTCTATCGGTTTGCATTGTGCCGAAACCTTTCCCAATATTTATATATGATTCTACTCGATTCTTTTTATATTGCATACTATAATTAACGCCATTATATAATCGCTCTTTGATAGATAATCGATTTGTTATATAACCTCCAAAATAATTGTTCTGCATTTTTTTTGTTATAAAATTGATTATCCCTGCATTGCCTTCTGCAGAGTATTTTGCAGGTGGGGTGGTCATTACTTCGATTTGTTTCAGATTATCAGAAGGCAGTGAACTCAAAAAAGAAACCAACTCTTTCATATCCATTTTTAGTTCACGCCCGTTCATAAGAAATATCACTTTTCCCTTACTGATCATGTTGACAGCATCATCTTGGACAATTATTCCTGGAGTATGTTTTAATACATCCATAAAATTCGATGCTACTGCATTAAGCCTCTCTGCATTGAATACTATGCGGTCTATGCTCCGATGGACAAGATGTTTTTTAGATGTAACCACAACTTCTGATAATTCAGTGATAGCAGAATCTAATATAATATTAATAAAAATATCATTATTGACACTTTCAAATCTATGGCTATATTCAGCATAACCAAGGCATGAAGCACTAAGTGTAAATAACTTATAGGGCACACCTTCAATTGAAAAATTACCAGTAGAGTCACTATATGCACTCGTAATAGTAGTATCCAAACTGTCTTTAACCACAAGAGTAGCCTTACTTATGGCTTTCCCTTGTGCATCTGTAATTTTACCTGACAAATTAATGTTCTGAGCACAAATAACCGGTGCGTTTATAAAAACTATGAAATAAAGAATCCATTTACCCATTGTATTTTTCTATCATTGATTTAACCCAAAAATCTGTTATTAGATAATCGCTTAAAGACGTATCTATGCTTTTTAAGGAACAAATGTCTTTTGACCAATTTCCATTATGTTCCAATAACTTCTGACTACATGGTCCCATACATACGGGTAGCATTTTACAATTAAGGCATTCTTTATTTTCAAACGTAGCTACAGCTAACCTTTGAGCTATTAAATCCTCATCTATTTCTATAGTTCCATCTGCCTTTAATACTCCGTATTGGGTTTCACTAGAGAGTGTGCGTCCATTACATTTATGAATTGTCCCATCGTAGTTTATAACAATAGAGTTTTTTGTATCTGATGGACAAGAATAAGGAAAGCCTCTGAAAGTGCCCTGATTCACACAGAATCCCTCTCCTATGAAATTCTTGAGAATCTTTCTCAAAAGTTTTTTATATTCTTCTGTTGAATCTTTTTCCGTTTGCCAAACTCTTTCAAAATGCACGAAAATCTTTTTCCTATCTATATCCTTTATTCTGTCTAAAATTTCCGAAATACCAGGTAATGTTGTATTATCATAGTTTATCCTTAATGTAATAAAAAATTTTTCTCCTTGTATTTCTTCAGCTAATTTGTGTATTACCCAAAGAATATGATCGTAGGTCGGTTTATTCCCTTGCTTCCAAATTCTTACTTTATCATGATGTGCTTTATCGCCATCAAGAGTTATCTGTAAATGCGGATTTAAATACTTTAGTTTATTAATAATTTCCTCATCTATAAGCGATGCGTTAGTTACAAAAAAACAAGAAAAATATTTCCCCGCCTTCTCTATTAGTGTTTTTATTTTTGACAGAAGTGGATAGGTTATTGAATTGAAGTCTGTAAAAGGTTCACCGCCAAACAATGTAATAAAGAAACTATCAAAGGAATTTTTCTCAATTTCTTTATTTATATAATTTATAATTTTAGATGCAGTTTCTTTGTTCATGTGGGTATTGGGAATATGATTTTCATAGCAATACCAACATTTTAGATTACAATCTTGAGTTGGATAGACAACTATTCTTAATTCACGTGAACCGAAGGTTGCTAACTTGTTTTTATATCTGATAATTGCCAATTCATCTCTATTGTCAGGAATGATTACTCCAAGTTCACATAAATTTTGATATGAAGATTTATATTTATTTTTGAATTCATTAATTTGTAAAGACTCAAAATCACTACAAACATTATTGGATAAAGCTATGTATGAGTTTGTAAATGAATTGAATATCAACGAGGCTTTTTCGCTTCGTATGATTATGTTATAACGACTTTTTTTCATAACTAATAGGATTTTAAGTAAAATGGTGCATTATCAGTTTTATCCCAATAATGCACCATACTAGGATGTTAATTATGGTCCCTTGTACTAGAACTTTCTAGATGTGCAGGACGACAGTCCTTTCCACAATGGCTTCCACCTCCACCATCACAACCTGAACCACAATGACTTCCACCAGTCATTGCAACAGAAATGCCACCATGTACAACTACCATTTCCTCATCTGTAAGGATTGCTCCTTCTAAAAAATCGAAATTTGCCATAACATTAAATAATGTTTGTAAAACATAAACATTCATGACTTTCATGAAAGGTAGTCATAGACTACGTTTGCAAATATATAGAAATTTGCAATATCTTCCAAGCTAATAATCATTTATTTAATATTTATTAAGAAAAATAGTCTAAAATTCTCATAGGAGAACGGCATACCGTTGTACTACCAACCACATTACCTGTTTGCCATTTTTCCATAGCGACCCTGCTTTTCTCAGCATGGACTTGAAGACACCCGATAAAAATGAAAACCCCGACGAGTAAGTGTAACTTTTTCATTTTATTATTTTTTGATTGATATTTAATTTGCATCGTTAATCATATAAAAGTAACCAATGTTGCCCCAATTATATAAATTTTTCTAAAAACGCACTTGGTACATATGCCGTCACAACAGTTACCAAGTCATCTACAATAACCCCAACTCTCTGTTGCCCTTGCCACCTTGCAACTTTTCCAACCACTCCCTTAAACGCGCCATCAACAATCTTTACTAACTGACCTTTCTCGAACTTCTGTACTTTTTCTAATGATACGATGGTATTATCCGTATTGGCAGCACAGATAATTTTTAGACTTTCCATTTGGTAATTAGGAACTATCAAAGGTCTTTTGTCAATTCTGCGACCAACGTGGACGTGACGATAATAAAAACGAAGGAAAGGGAGGTTTACGTTGTCGTAAACAAAAGTTTTGAGTTGTTCTTCTGTACCGTAGGCGAAGAATATATTGGGTAAACGTGACTCGGTAACAACTTTGCGCTTACCTTTTATTAGTTTTACCGTTTTGATGGTAGGATAGAAAGCCGTAATGCCTTTGGCTGTCATATAGTCGTATGCCTTTCCCTCTCTACCATAAGTAGTACGTAAGGCATACCAATGAGGTATTTCTTCCTCTTTTTGTACTTTAGGCTTACTTGCTATATGTGCATTTCTAGTGGACACCCCTGTTTGTGAACTCTCAGCAGAAACAGTGCTTTGAGCTTCGGGGAGGACGTTGGAGGTAAGTCCAGCGCAAGGAGGGAATTCACCACCTCCTGAGGTGTGTACATCTTCTGATGTCCATTCATCGATTTTCATATCGGTGCTAACTTTTTTCTAGACAGAAATCCGTTAAAGAGCGACAAAAAAGACGTGGAATCGTCCTGTTGCCTATTCAACTCTCTGAGGCTCTAGCAATTGCCTATTTGGGTTGAGTAGACAACGTCAGAGCCCACGCCGATATGAAAATCATTACCGCAAAAAGACCATATAATACATTAGACTATACCCAAAAGGGTACTATCCATACTTACAGGTCTCCACGAGATTGACATAATCACACCCGGGACATCTACCATTGGCTACGTTCAAGACCAAAATTATGGTGAACTTGCTAAATTTACATAGAGTCTTAAACACAGCGTCGATAAACGCCTTCCAATATGTCTGGATTGCTATTTCCACCCAATGCCTACTTCGTATAGATATGTCAGATACGTAACTTCGCTACACTCAGCACGGCTTAAGCTACCGACTCGGTATCATGAAAGAACTCGTCTTACAGTGACAACTGCGGTCTGGCTATATAATCCGACAACAAAGATACGAAAATTTATTGAGAAAAGTCAAGAAATGGCAGGAAATATCAACTCTGCAATGTAAATTTAAGATTATTTAAGTCTAATTCTTTGAAATCTCGGATTTTTTGTATATACAAATGCTGTTTTATTACGATATGATATCAAAACGTGAACGGAGAGCTATCTATGTTTAGATAATTTATACAAGATTAAGAAAAGGTAGCAGCAAACAAACTCATAATAAGTTTGCTTGCCACTTTATAAATAGAACAATTAAAGACCAATTCGGACCTTCCTTTCTTGTTGTACTACTGTATCCGAGTGGAATTCTCTATATTTTATTGTATTGTTTTCTGTTTGAGATTTATCACTTGTATCCTTTTCTGGTACAGGTGGGGCCAATTCCAACTGTATTTTTCTATCCAACGCCGCCAGTTCCGCTTTAAGACCTTTCAGTTCTTCCTCTTTCTTCCAAGTCTTGCCAGCTATCTCTTCCAGTTGCGGTATTTCCTTTTCCAAAGCCTTGCATCTTGAATCATACTGCTCAATGTAGCTTGGTATCTTCTGTAAGGCATTCAGAAAGTTGTTTGCCGCTGCTATCGGGTCCGACTTGGCAATGTGACCGTAGTTGTACTGGTACTTGTAATTGCCCTCGACAAAAAAGCGGTTGTCAACAAATGGAAGACCATTCTCGAAACTTGTCTTGCTGACAATCTTGACAGGGAATCCGTAGATTTCTCCAATCCGCTTGTATTGTCCGCCAGTTGTCTCTTTCTCCGCCAACATTTGCAGATGCTTTCCAATAACCTCCAAGTTCGTGGACTCCACACCATCAAGAGTGATGAGATTGAGGATGTTGCCGTCCTTGTCTTTTCTGGCTTTGCCCATAAACTTGCCGTAGTCCTCGGTCATTCCCTTGAGAGAGGCTTT
>ERZ772831.3864-NODE-3864-length-10227-cov-2.686787_pt1 | contig 10227 bp, 8 predicted proteins | sample MGYA00580858_ERZ772831 | MGnify/ENA primary metagenome ERZ772831 (study PRJEB29015, sample SAMEA2737694) | human gut metagenome | biome: human gut; feature: human-associated habitat; material: faeces | place: China | collected 2012 ... | reverse complement strand
GGAAGAAAAGCCCTGTCAGAGTCATAACTCCAAAGTAAAGAAGTGTCAGATCGGCGCGGAGCAGAAGATGGAACAGCAATACCGCCGGGAAGATCAGGGCTGCAGATGTCACAGGCAGTCCGGTGTAGATCTTGGCACCTGTTTCGTCCCGGTTCTGGTCTTCCTCCTCCATCACGTTAAAATATGCAAGACGGATCATAGCTGCCAGCACATACAACACAGCAATAAATGTCAGAATAAACTGCGTTGGCTTCGGATAATGCGTTAAGACATAACTGGTAAATCCGGAAAGCCCCGGCATACGCAAGGCATAGCGGAGCATGGAAATTCCGATACTGGCAGGGAGCAGGCCAAAAGCGACCAGATCCGATAAAGAATCAATTTGAATGCCGAAATTTTTCATTTGTTCGGTGCGGTTCTTTTTGGTACGGGCAACCTTGCCGTCAAAGGTATCACATAAACCGGAAAACAACAGAAAGAACATTCCCAGATAAGGGTGTCCGATCCCATTCAGGCAAAGCATAATACCGGTTGCTCCCGACATCAGTGAAAGGTAGGTAAGAACTACTGTGTAATCATAAAATCCTATCATTTTCATTTCTCCATTTTCATTTTTCTTTTGCGAAGTACAATATAACCTGCGATCACCGTGACGAGACTCACGAGAATGCAGACATAGAAGGAAAGTCCGCGGCTTAAGATCTCCAGCCGGAATGCCTCATCCCTCGGCATAAGCCGGCAATAGCCCTTGAGCATCAGATAATCCGTGACCCCCATGCCTCCCGGAATCGGTACGCAGTTTGATCCCAGCACCACATAGATCTGTGTAGCCAGCAAATGAGGCAGCTTATGCAGATCGCCATGTATGGCACCGAAGGAAAATAATGTAACAATGATCTGTGACATTCGCTGCAGTACATTGAGAAGGTATACCCTCCAAAGCATCCTGCGTCCCCCCAGTACGGCATCAACACAATGGCTGTACTTCTCAAGGGAAGCAGAAAGCTTGCGTTCAATGCGTCCTGCGAGGCGGTGGCAGTGAAGCCGGTGCAGTAATCCGGTAATGCCGAGACAGATCGACTTCATAAGTTTCTGCTTTCGCAGCAGCATATAAAACAATATGCCGAGTCCCGCCAGAATCACACCTCCCGCCACGATCAAAATACGGCAGGCAATACTGAAATTCAGAAAGATCTTTGGAAAGATCAGAATGTCTGCAATACTAATGCTGATGATTGCCAGTGTGTACATGATCAGATTCAGCAGAAGAGCAGTCATGACTGCTGTGACCGGAATGCCATCCTGTACCATAAAGAATGCACTGGCAGGCTGCCCGCCGGAAGCCGAAGGGGTAATGGCAGAAAAATACACATCTGCGGCGGAATAAATAAATCCCTGTGACCGTTTCACCGGATAGCCCATATGCCGCAGGATTACCCGCAGAGCATCCCCTTCAAACCAGATAAATCCAAGCATACTGACAGCGGCCGGTACAATGCCCTCCCAAGAGGACTCCCGGAGACTGGAAACCAGTTCATCCGGCGAAATACCGCTTCCTTTAAATACTGCGTAGATTGTGATTAAAGCGAGAATCAAAGTGACAATAAAACAGATAATTTTGTTTCTATTTTTATGTATTATTTCTTTCATATATTAACGCTTGTGCAAGTGCACGATCTCTTGTTGCAGATGATGATAATAAGCTACTTTCTTACTATAACATAAATTTAATGATAAAAGGGGCGTTATCATTAAAAAGAAGAAAAATTTAATAAATAGGGAAAATATTAATGGATTCATCAAAAAAATATGACCGTAAAATAAAAAGCAGACAAATAGATTGAAATTTGCCTGCTCCGATGTTATCACACTTGAATATGAAGTTTTTTGCAAAGTCTTTTATTGATCTTACCATTTACGGCCATATTATATTTTCGTTGAAATTGACGAATCGCATTTCGTGTTTTACTGCCGTAACTGCCATCTGGTCTGCCACTGTCAAAGCCTTTTTTATTTAATTTTTTCTGCACCGCTTTAACCGTGGAGGCTTTATAATATTTAGAAATTTTTGTGGTAGTCTTGTGGGTGGTGGCTGCAGAAGAGTACGGACAGACGCCGTTTGGATGCAAATGAGCAGGATGACCACCGCAATGATAATGATAGCTTCCTAAACCGCTGACATTGCGATAGTCATGATGGCCGCCGTAAGCATCTGTTCTTCCGGAATGAGCCCCGCAGATAGTATAGGGAATAAGTAAGCAGACGCAAAGTAATGTTACCATAATTTTTCGTAATCGTTGATTTTTCATAATGCTCCTCCTTTTTCGATAAATCAGTATACATTAAAGTATAATACAATTAAAATAGTATTGCAAATTTATATAAAATTAAGACTAAACATAAAATTTATCGCAACACGATAATAAATTATTGACAAATAAATATACCGTGCTATAATGATGTTATCGTAATACGATAAATAATAGTTGCGTCATATAAAACCGGCCGACAAAGATATGACGCATCAGGGAGATGATTTTCCGTATTGAAAGCAGATATATTAAAAACAAAGCAACGCGCGAAACAAAAAGCACTTATTTTCATTGCGTTTCTGGCAGCGGCCCTGATCGCAGGGATGCTTTTATCGGAACGAAAAACATTGCAGTCACAATTTCCGCTGGAGGTGGATGCTGTGTGCTTCCGGGATACGGGACAGTATCCGGATGTGGTAAGTTACAAATATGGGGGGCGCATTTATGTTCCCTATGGCAGACGAAAGGACGGCTGGGGGAAGCCGCGGAGCCGGGAACTTGAACGTTGTGTTGGATATGTGGAGAGTAGTGATTCTGCCCCGGAAAAGCCGGTGAAGGACGATGGCACTGCTGGCAGCGGAGTGCGTATTTATACGCTGAAGGGGGACGACGATCATAATTTTCTGATGGAGTATGTTGAAACCGGATTGATGGATGAGCCGACATATCTCCGGGCGGTAGATACAAAGGGGGAAGATGCCGGACAGGTGAGGCTTCCGGATTATGTAGAACCGGAGCAGGCGGATACGATGGCATCTGTCTGGAAATAGAGAACGGGAAACGGAGAGCAGTGTGCCCGCGACCGGAGCTTGCGGGCCTGGAAAGGAATGGATGATTATAATGGAACAAAAAACATTAGCTACATGGTTAAAAATTATTATTATCGGCACCGGGATTTGTGGTATTGTGATCGGTGCGTTGATTCTGCCGGAGGTGGGAAGGGAGATTGTTGCGGCAAACAAAGAGTTTTCTTCATGGCTGATGCCGTGGCTTGTTTTTCTATGGCTGGGGATGATTCCATGTTATGTGACATTGATATTTAGCTGGCAGATTGCAGACCGGATTGGCAAAGACCGATCCTTTACTGTTGAGAATGCACTGCGGCTCGGATGGATCTCCAAGCTGGCAGCGGGAGATACGGCTTTCTTTTTTGTGGGAAATATAGTATTGTGGCTATGTGGAAAAAATCATCCCGGAATTTTGCTGGGAGCATTGTTTATCTGTTTTGTGGGGATTGTGATTGCCGTAGCAATGGCGGTGCTGTCGCATCATACGAGGAAGGCGGCTGCATTGCAGGAGGAAAATGACCTGACGATCTGATGCATTAGTATAAGCAAAAGATCCGGCAGAAGGATTTCATATAGAGATGAGGAAGGAATGAACGGCATTATGGAAGAATTATTACCGGGAGAGATTGTATTTAATATTGATGTGATGCTGGCGAAGCGGAAGATGAGTGTGACGGAGCTGGCAGACCGGGTGGGGATCACCCTTGCCAATATGTCCATTCTGAAAAACGGCAAGGCGAAGGCGTTAAAGGTGTCAACACTGATCAAGATCTGCCATGCGCTGGACTGCCAGCCGGGAGATATTTTGGAATATCGGGAAGACCGCAAGGAGAGATAACAAACCCGTATTTCTGATGAGTTATTCTTATCGGAACATATAAGAAAAATATGCTTCCTTAAAGGCGGCATAATTATTCCGGGAAATGGGAATAATTATGCCGTTTTTGGTACTGATCTGAGTCTTGGTAAACTGTTCTACGTGGTTTAGATTTACGATATAGCTGCGATGGCACTTAAAGAAGCCCTTTTCCAGACTGAAGATTTCTTCACATTTGGAAAAAAGCTCTCGTATTTCTATGTCCGTATCATTGGACAGGGACACCAGGACTCTTTTGTTCTGTGCCTCCAGATAATCCACGTCCTCCAGTGTGATCCTGCAAAAGCCGGTGTCGGTCTGGGCAGCAAAGGATTCGCGGGCTGTGTGGGTTGTTTCCCAGAAATCATCCAGGACACGAAAAAGATGATCGCTTTCAAGGGGCTTCATCAGGTAATGAAATGCCTTGACATCATAAGAATCCACTGCATACTCACGGGAGGAGGTCAGAAAAATAATCGGGACCGACTGATGATCATGGCGCAATTCTCTCGCGGTATCCATTCCGTTGAGAAGAGGCATAATGATATCAAGAATGATCAGGTCCATACAATATGTCTGGTGTGCCTGGATCAGGTCATCTCCATTGGTGAAGCGGTACGGGGTGATATCAATCCCCCGCTGATCTGCCCATTGTTTTAAAAGACGTTCTGTTTCATCTAAATATGATAACTCATCATCACAAATTGCTATCTTCATAAACCGGTACCTCAAAAAATAATATCCATGCTTTGCCGAAAAGCCATAAAACTTGAAGCGCAGGCACAAATAGCAGTTCTCAAATTATAATTCTTAATATAAATGTATGATTCAATACAGAAAAATGATACTGTCCGTGCAGCTGCTCTACATAGTATACAATACTTTTAACTCCAATGCCATGCCCTTTTTCGCTGGATGCGGGAATTCCGTCAACAAATTTGGGTGCCTTATCCACGGGATTCTCGATTTCCAAGAGAAGCTGGTGATCCTTCTGGGTCAGGGAGAGACGGGCCCATTTGTCGTCGGACTGCAGCTTTTCCAGAGAGTGCATGGCATTTTCAAGGGCATTGGACAGGATCGTACAGATAGCAAGATCCGGGCAGGAAAGTGTTTCGCCGGTGCGTATCGTACAATGCAGCGCGAAGCCCTTGTCCGAAAAGCGCATCTGATAAATAGAAATAACAGAATTGATCATTTCGTTACGGCTGTATCGTTCAATGATCGTCTCATCATAAGCATCACCGATTTCTTTAATATATTTTCGTGCCGGTTCGGTAGAATCTTCCTGCAGCAGTGTCATCAGAATATTCAGGTGATGGCGCATATCATGGCGCAGGATAGAAAGCTCCTGTTTGCTGTTTCGAACCTGGTCAATCTCTTTTTGAATGGATAAAAGCTGAATTTCCATAAGATCGCTGTATTGACGGATTTCCTGTTTCTTTTCGAATTCTTTATAGTACACCAGCAGAAAGATCAGATATGCAATACAGAATGCAAAGCTCATAAACTCTACGACAGCCTTATTGCCGGAGTAGAGCAGATGGGAAAATTTCGTTGTGGCATAATCAAAAATATAATAGGTTAGCGGAAGAAAACCGATCATGCAAAGCTCTCGTTTTTCTTTTGCAAATACAGCCGCAGTTGTGCGGCACACAAAACGGCAGAGCAGAAAAAAAGTCACAAGCGTTGTGATAATACGCGCCGTATAATAGCACCAGTCCTGCCCGGTAAGATCCAGAACAAACAATCCGACCCAGGTGCTTACCTGACAGCATAAGTAAGCAGAAAATATCGAGGTAAAGCAGGAGAGCAGCGGATATTTATAATATAAAAAAAGAAAGATTGCCAGAGGCAGGTGAACGATCAGCGGATAGATCTGCCGCGCAAAGGGATCGCTGATAGTCAGAGAGAACAGGAGATAGGTAAGTCCCTCTCCGCAAAAAAATAAAAAAAGGATGCCGGTATTTTTGTAATTCTGACGGACACCCAGAAAAAAGGCGGAGATGTAAATGCCAAACAGTAATGTCGTCAGGTCGTGTGTCATAGATAAAATTTCAACGGGCATTGGCAGTCCTCCTTTATGTCATAGTTTAATTATAAAAGAACTTTATAGGAAATACAACAGAATCCTTTTACCATTCACGCCATATATGCTCCGTTCGCGCAAAAAACAGTAACGCTGATGCGGAAATGATATACTAATGTTGTTAAATAATGAAAAAATAATTTTCCGGAAGGAAAGCAAGAAAAAGGAGGAAAATGCATGAAAAGATTATTAAAAAGATTATCAATATGTTTCATGATGTTATTAAGTCTGACTGTGTTTATGCAGGTAACACCTGCAAGTGCAGCAGGCGATCAGGAGGCCACGATCTATGATATCAGAAGTGATTATGGGGCCAAGGTCAAGGTGCCGGCAGATCTGCCGAAGGAATATCAAATACCGGACTATGTTAGGGGTACCCGGTACGAGGTAGTGTCTGGATCTGATTCTGTGACTGTATCAGCGAAAGGTCTGGTTACGGCCAAGCGCAGTTATTGGAAGATATATGAGAACGGATGGGTGCTGGCTGCCAGTCCGAGCAACTATGATTACTATACGATCACACCCGGCGATGCAGTGATCGAAATTACTTACAAGGGTGAGACGAAAAGCCTGACAGTGCATCTTGTAAATTATGAATCTGTTTATGTGGATCAGGTAATACAAGATTACATTGATGCAAATATCAAAGACGATATGAGTGACATGGATTTGGTAAATGCGATTGCGAAGTTTGCAGCACAGTATGATTATCTCAAAACATCTTCTTCTCTTTCGGATATGGTGATTTTGAAAAGCTGTAATGATAAAGCTGCAACAGAAGCGGTTGTCAAGTTGTCTGAGAAACTGGGATATGATGCCTGGTCGATTGATGAAACGAAAAAGGATTCCAGCAGGAAGCTTGCTCTGGTAAAGATCAACGATCAGTATTATCAGATTGATGCCGGTCTGAATCAGGAAAAGGACAGCGGATATCGTCCATATGCGGTTACGAAAAGGAACACGCTTTTCCGGTATGAATTAGACGGGGAAAATGCAAAGATTACATCCTATGATGGAAAAGAATCTCCAAAGATTTTGGAAGTGCCATCCAGGATTGATGGATATACAGTGACCGGTATCGGCTTCAAAGGTCTTGGGAATCTGGACTGCACGAAGATTGTTTTGCCGGATACGTTAAAAACATTGGATGGACGTGTTTTTTATAATTGCAAGAATCTGAAAGAGCTGGAGATACCGGCGTCAGTAGATACAATTTCTGCTGCGATCACAGACGGCTGCATCAATTTGGATACACTTACCGTAGCAAAGGACAATCCGACATTTATGTCCAAAGATAATGCAATTTACAGTAAGGATGAAACAGAACTTGTTACTGTGACAATTGTTTCTGAGTTTAAAGTTCCTGATACGGTAACAGTAATTGGACCGGATGTATTTTTCAATAATACAAATCTGATCAGCGTGGAGATCCCGTCAAGTGTAGTGAAGATAGGTGATTCCGCATTTAACAGTTGTAAGAACTTAAGAAGTATACAGCTGCCGGAAAAATTGGTGGAAATTGGTGAAAACTGCTTTTGGGGAGATGACAATTTATCGGTGGTTCGGATCCCGGCTACCGTAACAAATATTGGATATGGTGCATTTCTCAACTGTAAAGGATTGACTGCGGTATATTTTTATGGAGACCTGCCACAGTTTCAGTCGTCTGAACCGACAATGCGTGCCAATATGATTTTTAGCAGCTGCAGGAAACTCAAGACAGCATATTATCCAAGTGGAAATACGACCTGGACAGCAGACGGTGTTGCGAAAAAGCTGTCATACCAGGTAGAAACAGGTAAAACACTCACTTGGAGTACCTGGGATCCAAGCACGGTGCAGTCTATTTCAAGTGCCCAGATTACTCTGCCGGCTGCAACATACACATATACAGGAACAGCGTTTACTCCTGCAATTACTGTGACTTTGCAGGGTAAAACTTTGACAAATGGAACCGATTATGTAGTAAGTTATTTTGATAATATCAATGCCGGTACTGCCCAGATACAGGTAACCGGATGCGGCAGTTATGAGGGTGTGGCAAAAAACATTTTCCAGATTAACAAAGGATCGCTTAAGGAAACTCCACTTGTAACAGTGAATAAATTAATGGTGGGAAAGACAGCTCGATTTACAAAGATTTCCTCTGTTGAATGGCAGTTTCAATCAGACAATACAGAGGTAGCAACCGTAACATCCGAAGGTGTGATCACAGCAATAGCACCGGGTACAGTTCAGGTTACAGCGATTTATCCGGGCGATGAAAATTATAATATGAAGGGCGTCAGCTACTCTATTGAAGTTATTGCAGATCCGAATGCAACTCCGACACCGGTACCTACGGCAACACCGGGGGCCATTACCACGGCAACACCGGGAGCCATTAGCACAGCAACACCGGGAGCCATTACCACGGCGACACCGGGAGCAGTCACTACAGCAGCACCGGGAGCGGTTACTACGGCGACACCGGGAGCAGTCACTACAGCAACACCGGGAGCAGTTACCACGGCGAAACCGGGAGAGAGTGATAAGCCGAATGTACCAACCGCAGCACCGGGAGAGAGTGGTAAGCCGGCGAAACCGTCAGCATCACCGTCAGAGAGCAACAAGCCGAATGTGCCAACCGCAGCACCGGGTGGAAGTGATAAGCCGGCGAATCCAAGCGCAGCGCCGGGTGCATCAAAGAAGCCGTCTTCAACAGCAGTACCAACCCAGAAGCCGACCTCCACAAAAGCACCATCTTCAACGAGGAATGGAAAAACATCTGTAACCGTTGGATCTACTGTAACTTACAAAAATGCAAAATATCGCATTACCGGAAAGAATACTGCTGAATTTGTCGGTATTGTTAAGGGCAAGACAGTAAATATACCAGATACCATTACCGTGGGAGGGAAGGTTTATAAGATAACCTCTATTGCTGCCAACGCATGTAGAGACAATACAAAGATTACGAAGCTTGTCATTGGAAAGAATGTAAAGAAGATTGGAAAAGAAGCATTCAGGAATTGTACAAAGCTGAAGAGCATTAATTGCAAGACGAAATTGTTAAAGGCAGGTAAAGTCAAGAAAAACGCATTTAAGGGCGTGAACAAAAAGGTTGTTTTGAAGGTGCCAAAGGCACAGAAAAGCCTTTATAAAAAATTGTTTATTTTCTAAGGTCAGATAAAGGAAAAGGAATGAACCGTTGTAAGTGGGTTATGCCGGGAGGTGTAACCCGCTTATTTTGTGTTCTTTTATCCTGCTTTATGAAAAATGTCGTTTTCTATGGAAAATAAAGGAATTCACGAAATTTGCCGATTATTATAGTAAGGATATGTTGTATCAGAACATGGATGTGTGCGCAGACCGAAGGTTTGCTTTCGAGGAGAATGAAAATGAAACAGGGAATGATTACAGGGAATATGGACGGTTCCTATCGCCGGGGCAGGACGACAGTGACCGGACATTCCAAAAGCCGGAGAACTTCAGCAGAAAAAACAAGGCGTACGGCGTCAACAGGTATAGCGAATGGAAAGCAGGGTGCTGTGGATCGCAGAGGCATTTATGATGAGAATGTGCAGTACGATGTGTCGGAGGGCAGAAGCAGAGTAGCGCAGATCTTAAGGCAACAGCAAAATATGTATTCCTATGAGGGAGACAGCTGCGTTACCGATCAGGGGGCAGGAGCGTCGGAAGACGCTGTACCGGAAAAGGGACAGATGACGAACCGGGCAAATGAAAAAACTCCGGTGAAGACGGGCACTGTGACTGCGGAACAAACAGCAGAAAGCGAAGCGGAGACTGACGGGGAGGATGTATCGGAAAATGCAGATACCCAGGGATATTCTGAGTCGGATATAGAGTATATGGAGCGTCTTCTGGAAAGCATGCGCAAAAGCAGGGAAAATATATCTAAAACCAATGCAAATGCAAAGAAGACTCTCACCTATAATTACCGTAAAGTTTCCGGTGCAATTATGCGTGCCAAAACCAGAATCCAGGCGGGAAATGCCCTTGCTTCTGCAAAGTCAGAGCTTTCCGGTCTGAAACGCAAGGCGGGGTCCGGACAGTATAAGGACGAGGAACTGCAGATTGCGATCAACCATGCCAATAAAATGATCCGGACGGCACGTCGGAAGATGTCTCATCTGAAGCTGGAGGAAATGCAGAAAAAGAGTGACAACGATACGGTACACAGCA
>ERZ772831.3860-NODE-3860-length-10242-cov-5.978109_pt1 | contig 10242 bp, 6 predicted proteins | sample MGYA00580858_ERZ772831 | MGnify/ENA primary metagenome ERZ772831 (study PRJEB29015, sample SAMEA2737694) | human gut metagenome | biome: human gut; feature: human-associated habitat; material: faeces | place: China | collected 2012 ... | reverse complement strand
ACCTGCCGCAGGGCGAAACGTCCGACCTCAGGGACCTTGTGCCCGCTGTAGAGGATGGCGCTCACCACGCCGCCGGGGCGCACGGCTTCCAAAGCCGCCTGCAGGGCGGGGATGCTGCTCTGCGCGGTGGAGAACACTGCGTGGTCGGCCCCGGGCAGCCAGCCAAAGTTGAACATCACCGCATCTGCCGTGCCGGGCTGCACAACCTGTAAAAGGTCTGCGTGGCTTTGGCAGTGCAGCTCATACCGGGCGGCAGGCACGCCCAGCTGCTCCAGATGCTTCCGGGTGGATGCAATGGCAGCTTCCTGCACGTCAAAGCCGACTACCTTTCCTTCCGGCGCGGTGATGCCGCACAGGAAGGCCGTGTCGCCGCCGTTGCCGCAGGTAGCATCGATGCAAAGGCGCGGCTGTGCCAGCCGCGCGGCCAGAAAGTCCTGCACGAACTTGACGGCGGTCAGGTCCGGCGTGCGGCGGCGCACCAGCTGCCTGCCTTCTGCCGCAAAGCCGAACTTTGCCCAGAACGCAAGCTCTGCGGCATCGGCGGGCAGCGGGGCGGTAAATACGGTAGCCTTTTCGCGGTCGTATCCGGCGTAGGCGCGCAAGGCTTCTTTTAATAGATAGGAGCCGTAGCCTTTGCGCCGCCACTGCGGTTCGATGCCAAACGCGGTGATGGCAGCCCCCTTTGCGGCGGGCGTGAGCGCGCAGAAGCCGATCTGTGTTTTTTCCTTATAGAGGGCAAAGCCCTCGTCTGTGCGGTGCAGTTCCATGGTGTGTTCCTCCTGAATTTACGCTTTTACAATAGCAAGCGCAAAGGCCGCTGTCAAGGGCGGAAAGTGCGTCTTTATTTCACAGTTTCTTCACGGCGCGCGCGATTGATTTTCACAATTGATGGTTACAATAGGAGCAGCTCAAAGGAACAGGGTTCCTGTGGACGTATCCCTTACGGAAAGGAAGTATCAGCATGGACAATGAGAACAAATGGGAATATGATTATTCCTCTCAGGATAAAAACGAAAGCGGAGATACCGGTTACCCCAATGTGGGCAGCAGCGGCATGAACACCGCCAACCAGTACAACGACCCGCAGCCGGAACCGGAGACCGCTTACACCGCCCCGCAGACAGACAACGGCGCAGGCGGTGCAACGCCGCCGGTACATCCGGTACAGCCGCAGGACGCGCAGCCCCCTAAGCAGCCCCCTAAAAAGAAGAAAAAGTTCAACGGCAAGCGCGTTGCACGCAGCGCCGTGGCGCTGGTGCTGGCCGCAGCCATGGGCTTTGCGGGCGGCTTTGTGGGGGCAAAGTTTGGCGGCAGCGGCAAGGTGGTCATTCAGCAGGTGGCACCTTCCTCTACGGCCGACAGTGCATCCGGTTCGGATAGTTCCATCACCGCAGCATCCAGCAGCGGCAGCAGCCTGACCACTGAACAGGTGGCTGATCTGGTCAGCCCCAGCGTGGTGGTCATCACTACGGAGCAGGTGGTCTACTCTCAGTGGTCGTGGTACGGCCAGAATCAGGTGGAGAGCGGTGCCGGCAGCGGCGTGATCATCAGCTCGGACGGCTACATCCTCACCTGTGCACATGTGGTGGACGGCGCTTCCACCATCACCGTTACCATTGGTGACAAGGACTACACCGCCACCCTTGTGGGCGAAGATACCACCAGCGATATCGCGGTCATCAAGATCGATGCTGACGGCCTGACCCCCGCCACCGTGGGCAACAGCGACAGCCTGAAGGTGGGCCAGAGCGTGATGGCTGTGGGCAACCCGCTGGGTGAGCTGGGCGGCACCGTGACCGGCGGCATGATCAGCGCTTTGAACCGCAGCGTCACCATTCAGGGCAGCAGCTCTGTGAACACCATGTCCCTGATCCAGATGGATGCTTCGGTCAGCCCCGGCAACTCCGGCGGCGGCCTGTTCAATATGAACGGTGAGCTGGTCGGCATTGTGAATGCAAAATCCTCTTCCAGCGATGCAGAGGGTCTGGGCTTTGCCATCCCCATCAACGATGCCATCAAGGTGGCACAGGAACTGCTGGAGAACGGCTATGTGACCGGACGGCCTTATTTGGGCATCACCTATCTGGCCGTGACCGACGCACAGACTGCTTCTCAACTGGGCGTGAATGCCTACGGCGTTTACGTTGTGGAGGTGGTCAAGGGCGGCCCTGCCGAAAAGGCAGGCCTGCAGGCCGGTGACCGCATCGTGAGCGTGGACGGCACCGAGATCGCCTCCAAGGACGACCTTGGCACCCTGATGCAGAAGCACGCAGCAGGCGATACGCTTTCCATCACCATTGCACGCGACGGCCAGATGCAGACGGTCAATGTGACACTGGGCGAAAAGACGGCTTCCAACAGCTGAGCAAAATAGAAAACAGGAGCGGATGAGAGTTTTCCATCCGCTCCTGTTTTTTATATCTGTCCAAAGATGGTGGCACTGTAAGGCATCAGCACGGCCTCGTGCTCATACACCCTTGCCGGGCCGCGCCACAGGCTGGACGAGATGCCGTCGCTCAGCATCTGCCAGCGCCCAACCGGCAGCGGCACGACCTTGCTGATCTCGGTGGGGTTATAGAACACGCACAGCGCCTGCCATGCTGCGCCGTCGCCCCACTGGGCGGGCAGCTGCCAGCCCACCAGCGGCTGCTCCAGCGAGAAAAAGTGCAGGGCATCCGGCGCGTGGGGGTCGGTGCTGGAAAGCTGCGGGAACCTTGCCCGCAGCGCCAGCAGGCCGCGGTAGTAGTCCACCAGCGCATGGTATTTTTCGGCCCGCTCCCAGTCCAGCCGGTTCAGCGCAGGCGAAGAGCGGTAGCTGTTTTCCTTCCCTTTTTTGGTGCGGGCAAACTCTTCGCCCGCCTGCAGGAAAGGCAGGCCGAAGCTGGTCAGGTAAATGCCCGCCGCCAGCCGGTTCTGGGCAAGGGCTGTGCTGTCTGCCGCCGTGAACTCCGGCTTTTCGTACCGCACCAGCAGCAGCTTGTCCCACAGGGTGAAGTTGTCGTGGGCGGAAACATAGCTCACGATCTGGCTGGGCGCGTGGGGCGGCAGACGGTCGCTGCGGCACCATGCCGCCACCGCGCCGCCGATATCCCAGAAGCTGCCGGGCCTGCCCTCCACATAGCCCGGCTCCCGGGCGTTGAAGCAGCCGCCCTTGATGGTGTCGCGGGTGTCGTCGCAGAAGATGCCGATGCGATCGTTCAGCATGGCAAGATTCGCCTTGTTGGCCTCGTACCGGTGCAGCTGGCTGCCGCCGCCCTGCCACGGCTCGCCGTACATCAGGATATCCCGCCCGCCGGGCAGCGTATCCAGCGCGGCGCGCACCGCGTTGATGGTCTCCACGTCGTACAGACCCATCAGGTCGAACCGGAAGCCGTCGATGTGGTATTCCTGCGCCCAGTAGAGGATGGAATCGATCATATACCGCCGGGCCATGGGCCGCTCGCTGGCAAATTCGTTGCCGCAGCCGCTGCCGTTGGAAAAGCTGCCGTCCTCGTTCTGGCGGAAAAAGTAGCAGGGCACAGTGTCGTTCAGCGGGTTCTCATTGCGATACATGTGGTTATACACCACATCCATCACCACACCGATGCCCGCCGCGTGCAGGGCTGCGATCATTTCCCTGCACTCCCGGATGCGCACCTCGCCGCGGGTGGGGTCGGTGGAATAGCTGCCTTCGGGCACATTGTAGTTGGTGGGGTCATAGCCCCAGTTGTACTGCCGCAGCAGCGGCTTTGCCTCGTCCACGCTGCCAAAATCAAAAATGGGCATCAGCTGCACATACTTCACACCCAGACGCCGGAGGTAGTTCAGGCAGGTGGGGTGGATGCCGTCCCCGTGCAGGGTGGTGCCCTGCTGGGTAAAGGCCATGAACTTGCCCCGCCATGCCGGGCGCACGCCGCTGGCAGCATCCTGCGAGAAGTCGCGCACGCTCACCTCCCACACTGCGCGCTGCTCCGGTGGGATGACCGGACGCACATCCCGCTCCCACCCGGAGGGGGCGGTGCGGGCAAGGTCCACGATCATGCTGCGGGTGCCGTTCACGCCTGCCGCACGGGCATAGGGGTCGCCGGTCTGGCGCGAAATGCCATCCACTGTGACCGTATAGGTATAGTATCGTCCGTGCTGGTCGCCGGGCAGATAGATGCTCCACACCCCCTGCTGCCCCCGCTCCAGCGGCAGAGTGCCTATGGGCTCACCGCCGCTGCCTTTGCGGTAAAGGCTGACCTCCACCCTCTGCGCCGTGGGTGCCCACAGGCGCAGATGGGTGCCGGAAACAGCATATTCCTGCCCCAGCGGGCCGGTGTAGGTGGTTTGAAGGTCAAAGGAGATGCTCTCGTATAGCGTTTTCAGTTCGGCGGGCGTTTTGACGGTCATAGTTTCTTCATTCCTTCTTGCAGATTTCCTATCAGATATAAGTGTAAACACCGGCGGTCTTTTTTGCAAGAGGGAATTGCAAAACCTGTCCGGGTACACTATACTGGAAGAAAACGACAAAAACGGAGGGCAAACCATGGCATATACCGACGATTGGGAAAACCTTATGAACGGTGTGTTCGGCGCAGGGGGAAAGCCGCGCTTTGGCGGCACCGCCCAGCCGGAAAGCAAAACGCCAAAGGCCAAAGCGCCCGCAATGCCGGACCTGAACGCTGCCCTGCTGGAAAACCAGAAGCAGCTGGATGCCCTGCTCAAAAAACAGAACGCCCAGCTGAAAACGCAGGACACTGCGGTGCAGTCTGCTCTGGAGGACAGCCGCCAGATGCTGCGGGATATGGAAGCGGACGGCCTGCTTGCCAAGGGCACTGCCGATGTGACCGCAGAGCACCTTGGCAGCTTTGAGGGCCTTGCCGCCGAGGTGAAAAAGACCGTTCTCGGGCAGGATGCCTTTGTGGACAGCGTGGTGCGCGCCATGCGCCGGCCCTTTGTGCTGGGCACCGAGCGCCCGGCAGCACGCAATGTGATCCTGATCTGCGGAGGTGCAGGCACCGGACGGCACTTTGCGCTGGCAGAGACCGCCCGCATCATGGCGGCGCGGGGCCTTTTGCAGAGCGACAAAACCGCGGTGGTGGACCTTGCCCTCTACCCCAATTCCGGTGCGGAAAAGCTGTTTTTGCAGGATCTGTATGCGGCCCTGCACGCCCCCGGGGAGATCGTGATCTTTGAGCATTACGAGAGCTGCCATGCGGCCTTCCTCAAGACTCTTGCAGACCTTGCTGTGAAGGGCAGTGCACCGCTTTCCAGCCGGTATCTTGTGAACAAGGAGGGCATCCTTGTGGATGCAGGCACGGCGCTGGCACCGGGCGCTGTGAGCAGCATCACGCCCTGCGGCAAGTACCTCATCTTCTTTTCCCGCAAGGGCCGGGACGCGCTGGCAGATAAGTTCGGTGCGCCCTTTGTGGCAGCGGTGGGCGATGTGTGCGCCACCAGCGCCTTTGCCCCCGAGGACCTTGCAGCGCTGGCGGCGCAGCAGCTGAATGCGCTGGCCCAGAAGGTGAGCGCACGCCTTGGGCTGACCCTCTCTGCCGGGGCCGATGTGCGGGACCATGTAGCCGCCCAGTGCTCTAAGGAAAAGGGTGCGGCGGGCCTTGCGGAATGCTGCGATAAAATGTTCCGTGCCCTGAGTGAATACTGCCTGCAGACCGATGCAAAGCTTACCGGCACCGTCACCCTGACCGCAAAGCCGGAGGGTGTGTGGTTCAGCCTGAACGACCAGCCCGAGCAGGAGCTGTCTGCCCTGCTGCCTGCCGAGTACACGGGGGCCGCAGAAGCGGTCCGCGCAGAGCTTGACAGCCTTGTAGGCCTTGGGGCGGTCAAGGAGTATGTGTTCGGTCTGGCGGATAACCTGCAGGTGCAGCAGCGCCGCGCGGCGGCAGGCTTCAAGACTGCCAGCCTTTCCATGCACATGATCTTCACCGGCAACCCGGGCACCGGCAAGACCACCATTGCCCGGCTGGTGGCAAAGTACCTCAAGGCCATCGGCGCGCTGAAGGGCGGCCAGCTGGTGGAAGTGACCCGTGCCGACCTTGTGGGCCGCTACACCGGCCACACCGCCCCGCTGACAAACAGCGTCATCGAGAGTGCCCTCGGCGGTGTGCTGTTTATCGATGAAGCCTACAGCCTCTACCGCGGCGAGCAGGACAGCTTTGGTCTCGAAGCCATCGACACCCTTGTGAAGGGCATGGAGGATCACCGGGACGAGCTGGTGGTCGTTCTGGCGGGCTACACCCGGGAGATGGAGGTGTTCCTTACCGCCAACAGCGGTCTTGCCAGCCGCTTCCCCAACAAGATCGAGTTCCCGGACTACACGGCAGACGAGCTGCTGGACATCACCAACGTGCTGGCAAAGGGCAAGGGCTACCGCCTTGCCGAGGGCTGTACCTTCCCGCTTTTGGGCTACTACAAGCGCCGTCAGGCGCTGGACAGCCGCACCGCTGGCAACGGCCGTCTTGCCCGCAACACGCTGGAAAAGGCCATCTTCCACCAGAGCCGCCGCCTTGTGGCAGAACCTGCCGCCGAGCTGGACCTGATTTTGCCCAGCGATCTGGAATTTGAAGAATAAAAAATCAGTAAAAAGAAAAGCAACCTCGCCCTCTCCGTCATTGCTTACGCAATGCCACCTCTCCCAAAGGGAGAGGCCTTGGCATAAAGATGAAGTCTGCGTGGACTGCCAAAGGCTCCCACTCTGGGGGAGCTGTCACCGAAGGTGACTGAGAGGGCGAGGAAGTTAAAAACAAGGGACCACTGCGCGGAATAGCAGTAGCCCCTTGTTTTATTTATGCAGTTTCGCCAGCGTTTTGGCTATTTCCCGCAGGCCCTGCCGCACCTCGGCGGGAGCCGTTACTTCTACCTTGCCGCCAAAGCCGCACACCCAGCCGTAGAACTGGGGGCTGACGCATACCGGCACATCAAAGTGAAAATATGCACCGTCTTCCTCCGGCACGAACAGCGGCGTTCTGCCAAAGCGGTCGCGCATGGCGCTTTCCAGGTCGGCGGTGCAGCGCAGGGTGACCCGGTACTCCGGCCCGCCGAACATGTTGAAGTGCTTGCGCAGATAGGCGGGCAGGTCGAACTGGCGGAACTCGGCCTTGCCCCGGCGGGCATCGCCCAGCACCGTCACGGAAGACATGCGGTCCACGCGGTAGTTGCGGATGCCCGCAGGCTCTTTCTCGTCCTGATAAGCGATAAGGTAGTAGCAGCCGCTTTCCCATGCCAGCTGCCACGGACTGACGGTGCGGGTGCCGCCGTCCTTGTAGCGGAACCGCACCATTCTGCCCGCATTGATGGCGCTGTGCAGCGCATCGATGCTGTAAAGCAGGGTGTGGCTGTCGCTTTTGGGGCGGCCATCCACGTACACCTGACGCTGCAGCTGGGTGCCCTCGTAGTCGGAGCAGAGGGCTTCCAGTTTATGGATGAGTTTACTGCTGGTGCGTGCCGACACAACCTTGCTGGCCTGTACGGCATCCACCAGCAGCTTCAGCTCAGAAAGCTCAAAGGTGCGGCTGGCCAGCCAGTAGCCGCCGCCGCGCCCGCGCCGCAGCTGGATGTCATACCCCAGACTGCGCAGGGTGTCGATATCGCTGTAGATGCTTTTGCGCTCGGCAAGAATGTCCTGCTGTTCCAGCAGCTCTACCAGCTGCGGTACATTGAGCAGGTGTTCTTCGTCGGTCTTTTGTTCCAGAATGCGCAAAAGGGTCAAAAGCTTGGATTTCTGGCCTTCCTGCTTGGGCATGGGAGCACCTCCGGTTTATTCGGGCAGTTTTTTGTCGAACGCCGCGCGGCGCTGGGTGGAAAGACGGAACATCTCTTCCAGCCTGTTCCGATCGTCGGCCACAAGGGCAGCGCGCATCTGCTGCAGCGCAGCATCGAACTGGTCGATCTCGCTGATGAGGTTTTCCTTATTCCACAAAAACAGCTCTGCCCACATTTTATCGTTGATGCGTGCAATGCGGGTCAGGTCACGGAAGGAGTCGCCGGTGTACTCGCACAGCGAAGAGTTATCGTTGGCGCACATCAGGCTCACGGCGATGGCGTGGCACAGCTGGCTCACATAGCCGATCATCTTGTCGTGCTCCTGCACCGTCAGGGTGCAGATGTGGTGGAAGCCCAGCACTTCGGCCAGGTCCTTTGCCCACTGGATGGCTTCGGGCGTGTTCTTTTCCGTGGGGGTGATGATGAAGTTGGCCGGGGCAAAGTTCACCTCGGCGGCGTGCTCCACGCTGGAAGTCTCACGGCCTGCCATCGGGTGGCTGGCAATGAACTCCACGCCCGCCGGGCACATGGCCTGCACCGGCTCCACAAGGCCGGTCTTTACGCCGGAAACATCGGTAAAGATGCAGCCGGGCTTGAGCAGATGGCCGTAGGTGCGGAACCACTCGATGAGGGCCGTGGGGTACAGACCAAAGATGATGTGGTCGGCGCTGCTCACAAGGTCCTCAAAATCGTGGGTCTTACCGCTGGCGATATAGCCGTGCTCTAGCGCGTACTGCAAATGCCCTTCGCTGCGGTTGATGCCGTCCACATGGAAACCGGCTTTTGTCAGTTCCAGCGCGTATTTGCCGCCCAGCAGGCCAAGGCCTACCACGAGATAACGTTTTGTTTTATCAAGCATATTCCACCTCCGCGCCCAAGGGCTTGATGGCTTCAAAGAAATTCGGCCAGCTTTTTGTGATGGCTTCGGCATCGTCCACGGTCAGGGGGATGCCCGTACTCAGGGCCAGCACCGCAAGGCTCATGACCACACGGTGGTCATTGTGCCCATGCAGAACACCTGCCGGAGCGTGCAGCCTGTTCGCGCAGCCGTGCACCGTAATGGTGCCGCCCTCGCTTTCCAGCACGCCGCCGCAGGCACGCAGCTCGGCCTCCATGGCAGCGATGCGGTCACTCTCCTTCAGGCGTAAACGCTCTGCGTTGCGGATGACTGTAGTGCCTTCGCACAGCAGGCCCAGCACCATGAGCACAGGGCCAAGGTCCGGGCAGTCCGCAAGGTCGATGTCCACACCGTGCAGGGGGGCCTTTTCAAAAGAGATGCCCTCTGCCGTGCGGGTAAACACCGCGCCGCAGCGGCGCAGGATATCCAGAATGGCGGCATCGCCCTGCAGCGTTTCCGGGGCAAGGCCGGTGATGGTCACGTCGCCGCACGCGGCACCCAGCACCGCCGGGAACGCGGCCTGACTGTAATCGCCCTCCACGGTGTAATCGCAGGGGTGATAGTGCTGCCCGCCCGGGATGGCAAGAGTATTTTCGTCCAGCCAATGGCTCTGCACACCGAAGGCTGCCTGCACAGAGCGGGTCATATCGATGTAGCTGCGGCTCTCCACCGGCGGGATGAGGTGCAGTGTGCTGTTGCCGGAAAGCAGCGGCAGAGCAAACAGCAGCCCACTGATGAACTGGCTGGATACATTGCCTGCAAGGCGGTATTCGCCGGGGGTCAGTGCCCCTTCCACGGTCAGCCCGGCAGCGCTCTGCTCAAACCGCAGGCCCTGCTCCCGGTACAGAACTTCATACACCGACTGAGGCCGCTCCATCAGCCGCCCGCGGCCGGTGAAGGAAACTGCCTGTCCGGTCAGGCTGGCGATGGGGATGAGAAAGCGCAGGGTGCTGCCGCTTTCGCAGCAGTCCACCGGCGCGGCAAGGGGCACAAAATGCCCCAGCCCTTCCACCACAGCGTCGTCTGCGCCGGTGCGCACACGGGCGCACAGCTGTGCCGCTGCGCCCAGCGTGGCAGAGATGTCCTTGCTGAATTCGAGGTTCGTGATATGGCTGCGGCCCTCGGCCAGTGCCGCGCAGAGCACAGCACGGTGAGCCATGCTCTTGCTGGGTGGGGCAGTGATGGTGCCGCCCACGGAACGCGCGTTCTGAATCGTTACCAGCATAGGCCGTTACATATCGCGGCCAATGGCCCATGCCACCTGACGGCACTTTGCCATGGCCTGTGCGAAGGAATCCGGGGTCAGGCACTGTGCGCCGTCGCTCCATGCGTGCTGAGGGTCGTAGTGGACCTCCACTTCCAGACCGTCGGCACCGGCGGCCACGGCAGCGATCATCATGGGCTCCACCAGATTGGCCTTGCCGGTGGCGTGGCTGGGGTCCACGATGATGGGCAGGTGGGTCTTTTCGTGGATGATGGGCACTGCAGAGAGATCGAGAGTGTTGCGGGTGTACTTCTCGAAGGTGCGGATGCCGCGCTCGCACAGGATGACCTGCTCGTTGCCGCCGGCCATGATGTACTCGGCGCTCATGATCCACTCC
>ERZ772831.3851-NODE-3851-length-10260-cov-3.024988_pt1 | contig 10260 bp, 6 predicted proteins | sample MGYA00580858_ERZ772831 | MGnify/ENA primary metagenome ERZ772831 (study PRJEB29015, sample SAMEA2737694) | human gut metagenome | biome: human gut; feature: human-associated habitat; material: faeces | place: China | collected 2012 ... | reverse complement strand
GAAATGACCGATGTAGATGAGCCACAAAACGTGCCCGCCTACTACTCTCGTTTGGGACATCCCATCAATAGTATTCGCGGTTTCGTGGCCGAAGGATTGTTTACCTCACAAGAGGAAATCGATAACTCGCCCAAGCAAGAGCTAAGCGCATACACTGTGGGTGACATCAAATATAAGGATGTGAATGGTGACGGTGTGATTAATAGTTTGGATGAACGTCCGATTGGATATCGGGAAGATTCCACTCCGATTCTTAATTTCGGTTTGAATTTTTCATTCGGTTGGAAAGGATTTGATTTGGCGTTCGATTTTACCGGTGGCGCGATGGGATCCTGGTATCAGCAATGGGAACAACGTAACCCGTTCCATGATGGTGGTAACAACCCGCAATATTATATGGAAGACACATGGCGTTTGTCTGATATTTGGGATGCAGACAGTGAATTGATACCGGGAAAATATCCGATGTTGTTGATTGGAAATAGTTCGCACAGTAATTATTGGAACAGTACCTTCTGGAAAAAGAATGTCCGGTATGTCAAATTACGTAATTTGGAGTTAGGATACACGCTCCCGAAACATATTGTGGAAAAAGCGTTGATCTCGGATCTGCGCTTTTATGTGGCGGGGACCAACTTGTTGACATTTACCAATGCTCCGGGTATTGATCCTGAATCGACGGAAGGAAATGGTTTGGGATATCCGACAACGCGTATTATAAATATTGGTGTAAACCTTAAATTTTAGGTAGAAATGAAGAAGATATATATAATGTCGGCCTTGGCAGTTTGTTTGTTCTCGGCAACGGCTTGTAGTGATTTTTTGGATCGTGAGCCAGATAAGATCATGACGGATGACCAGATTTTTGGTGATGCGGTGATGATTAAATCTGTTTTAGCGAATTATTATGGTCGCGTAACATGGGGACAACACATAAATGATAGCTATTCCATGACTTATATTGATGATGCGGCAAAAATGGATGGAGGACCGGATCAACGCTCTACGTTCGAAGATGATCTTTGGCGAGTGTATGATTATACGTTCATCCGTAATGTGAATCAGTTTTTAAAAGGGTTGCGTGAAACGGAAGTCCTGAAAGATTCTGAGAAAGCTCCATTAGAAGGGGAGGCGCGTTTTTTACGTGCTTGGTGTTATTTCAATATGTGCCGTGGTTTGGGCGGTATGCCGATAATCGGAGATGAGGTGTTTGACTATCAATCTGGTATGGATATAACTACGATGCAGTTTCCACGTTCGACGGAAGCAGAGATGTATGATTATATCATAAGTGAATGCCAGGCTGTTTATAATTTATTGCCGGCGGAGAAACAGATAAATTCTGCTCGTGCAAATAGGTGGACGGCTAAGATGTTGGAAGCGCGTGCCGCTGTCTATGCTGCTTCGATCGCTAATTATAATAATAAAATGTCAACTCCGATTAAAACAGAGGGAGGGGAAGTTGGGATTCCGGCTGATAAGGCATCTGATTATTATAAAACGGCTTTGGCTGCCGCAGAGAATGTGATTAAAGACAGTCCTTATATTCTGCAGGATCGGCGTCCGGACAATAAGGGATTACACTTTTATGAGGCGACATCCGTAAAAGACAATAATACAGAAGTTATTTGGGCACGGGATTATAAATATCCGGGGCAGACTGTTGAGTTTACGAAATATAATATTCCTAAGTCTCATGCGGAGGATATTGACAATAGTTATGGCGGTCCTGTTTTAAATCTGGTTGAAGCCTATGAATTGCTTGATACGGATACCCCTGGGACGGATAGTAAGGTCGTGACTTCTGAAAATGGGACATTTAAGTTTTATGATTCGTCTGATGCTCCATTCAAAGACCGTGATCCTCGTTTATGGGGAACTATCCTTTATCCGGGTGCGGAATTGAAAAGTGTTCCGGTCGTATTGCAGGCAGGTCAGTTGGTAAAGAATAATGGAGAATGGGAGCTGATAGCTGGTGATTTGGACTCTAAAGACGCCAATGGAAATGCTTTGACTGCATTGAACGGTCCGAAAGAGTCTAATGAACAGTATGTTAATAAGACAGGTTTTTATTATCGTAAATTTATTGATGAAACTCCTGGAGCATCGACGCGTGGTCGTAATTCCGAAATGTGGATGCCTCGTTTCCGTATGTCTGAAGCCTATATGATTGCGGCCGAAGCGTCTTTCGAACTGGAAAACGGACGTGCAGCCGAATTTATCAATGCCGTGCGTAATCGTGCAGGTGTGAAGCCGTTGGAAACTGTTACATTTGAGAATATCGTGCATGAATATCGCGTTGAATTTGCTTTCGAAGACCATCGTTATTGGGATATGAAGCGTTGGCGTTTGGCTGATAAGGTCTGGAATGGAAACAACAATGATCCGCAGGCTCGTCACCGTCGCCTTTGGCCGTATCGTGTGGTTGCACCGGGTGACCCGAATGACGGCAAGTGGGTGTTTGTGGAAGACTTCTTGTTCATGTCTCCGAATGCACGTTATTTCCGGATGCAGAATTATTACAACTTCCTCGATTTGGGCTGGGTTAACAATAATCCTAAGTTGGTAAAGAACCCGTATCAATAATTAAAAATGCATGAGTATGAAGATTATATCTAATATTTTTTCGGTAATTTTACTGCTGGTATTGTTTTCCGGCTGTGGAAAAGATAATTTTGATGCGCCGGAATCCAAACTGGTTGGTAGAGTTACTTATCAGGGACAGGCTTTGAACTTGCGTGGAACCGGCGAAGCAGTCCAGTTGCAGTTGTATCAGGATGGTTATGAGAAGAATGATCCGATTTCTGTTTTTGTAGGACAAGATGGTACTTTCTCCGCTCTTTTGTTTGATGGTGAATATCGTTTGACGACAAGAGACGGGAACGGACCGTGGGTGAATAATCATGAGTCCGTAACCGTGAATTTGAAAGGACATACGGAAGTGAATCTGGAAGTTACTCCGTATTTTATGATTTCGAACGAACAATTGTCTGTTACGGGATCGGCAATGAACGCGTCGTTTATGATTAACAGGATTGTGCCGGATGCGAAGATCAGTCGGGTGATGTTGTTATTAAGCAAGACGCAATTTGCGGATGATGTCAACAACTTGTACCGTCAGGACTTCTCGGATGTCGTTCCCGGTAGCGTGAATCTTTCTGCCGATATTAGCGGTAATACCGAAATAGTAAAGGCAAAAGCCCTTTACGCTCGTGTCGGTGTTTTGGCTAACGGAGCGGATCAGGCTATCTATTCGCCAGTGGTTCGGTTGAAGTGATAAGGTTATTGCCGGATAGGATGCTTGAAAAACGGTTATCCTATCCGGTTTTGCGTATCAAGCTGATTTCATGTAGTTTTGATTGATATTTGAAAGTAAATGATTGATAATTGAAAATGTGATAGAAGGCGAAAGAATACCTTTGCACATGATTTATTATCAAGTCAGTTTGTGTTTAATTATATATATATTTATTAGAAATGAAGAAGGCCTTTCTGATACTATTGATTTGTTGCCAAGGGATACTGCTGAACGTGTCCTGCGGTTCAGGGAGTTTGTTTGAGCCGGATAAAAGGAACGCATTGCGCGCTCCTTCTTATCCGCTTATTTCCGTAGATCCATATACCAGCGTTTGGTCGTTTGCAGATGAATTGAATGCTGATGTGACCCGCCATTGGACCGGCAAGGAACAGGCCTTGTTGGGGGTAGTGGATGTGGATGGTGTTTCTTATCGTTTCATGGGAAAGGAAACACCGGAAGAGGGAGCATCGGTTCGTTTTGCGACTGCTGCCCGACAGTTGTCTGTGAATGTCCTTCCCACGCAAACTTATTATACATTTGAATGTGGTCCGGTTTTGCTCGATGTCGTTTTTACGGCTCCGTTATTGCTGGATGATTTGGATCGGATGTCCATGCCGGTCAATTATATTTCTTGGCAGGTTCGTTCGGCAGATCAAAAGAAGCATGAGGTACGGGTGAGTGTCGAAGCTTTTTCATCTTTGGCCGTCAACACGGAGGATCAGGCGGTCATGGTTGAGAGGGAGGTGGAAAACGGTATTTCTTATTTGAAGACAGGAACGGCTGAGCAGGCTGTTTTGTTACGCAAAGGGGATGATGTCCGTATTGACTGGGGTTATTTCTATTTGGCGGCACAAGTGGAAAAGGAGACGGTGATGGAGGTTGGCGATCGGAAACAACTTGTCTACAGCCATATTTTGGAGGCAGTGTCTTCTTCTCCGAAGGCCGGGTTCCTGATGGTGGGCTATGACGACTTGTATGCCATCCAGTATTTCAAGGATAACCGGATGGCGTATTGGAAACATAACGGTAAGAAAAATATCCGGCAGGCATTTGAAGAATCAGCGAAGGAATATCGTTCGGTTATGGAGCGCTGCCGTCATTTCGACACTCGTCTGATGGAAGACGCGGAAAAAGCCGGTGGAAAAGAATATGCAGAACTTTGTGCCATTGCTTACCGCCAGGCGGTGGCGGCCCACAAACTTATAGAAGATAAAGACGGGAATCTGTTGTTTCTTTCCAAGGAGAATTTTAGCAATGGTTCGATCGGTACGGTTGATGTGACGTATCCGTCTGCCCCCTTGTTCTTACTTTATAATCCGGAATTATTGAAAGGAATGCTGAATCCGATTTTCCATTACAGCGAAAGCGGACGATGGAACAAGCCTTTTGCCGCCCATGATGTCGGAACCTATCCTCATGCCAACGGGCAGACATATCCTTTCGATATGCCGGTCGAAGAATGTGGGAATATGTTGATTCTGACAACTGCCATCGCTCTGCGCGAAGGTAATGCGGATTATGCTCGTGAACATTGGAAGACGTTGGGTGTTTGGGCTAATTATTTGCTGAAAGAGGGACTTGATCCGGAAAATCAGTTGTGTACGGATGATTTTGCCGGACACCTGGCCCATAATGCAAACCTTTCGATAAAGGCGATCATAGGGATTGCCGGATATGGAAAGTTGGCCGAGATGTTGGGAGATAAGGAACAGGCTGTCAGGTATGTTTCAGCCGCTCGCGAGATGGCAGAGAAATGGGAGCGGATGGCTGATGATGGAGATCATTACCGGCTGACATTCGACCGGGAAAATACTTGGAGCCAGAAGTATAATCTGGTTTGGGATAGAGTTTTGGGCTTGCATATCTTTCCGGACAGGATCGTCCGGAAGGAGGTCGCTTTCTATTTGAGTCGGCAACAGCCGTTCGGCCTTCCGCTTGACAGCCGCAAGACCTATACCAAGATTGATTGGATTTTATGGACAGCGTGCTTGGCAGATACGCAGGAGGATTTCTCCCGTTTGTTATCACCCGCCTATAAATATGTGAATGAAACCGAACCTCGCGTACCCCTGACCGACTGGTATGAGGCTACCGACGGCCGGTCCATCAACATGCGTGCCCGTTCGGTAGTGGGGGGCTTTTTTATGAAGATGCTGGAAAAGCAGATGTATAAACCCTCTTTTCGTCCTGAGCCGGCGGAAGAACCAGTGGTGGAAGCCAAGAGCACTTATCGGAATCCGGTGATCGATTACAGTTTGCCTGATCCGACCATCATCAAAGCGGATGATGGCTATTTCTACTTGTATGCAACCGAAGATATCCGCAATACGCCGATCCATCGTTCACGCAACTTGGTGGACTGGGAGGAGATCGGAACGGCTTTCACGGAAGAAACACGTCCGACCTTCGAGCCGAAAGGAGGCTTATGGGCACCGGATATCAATTATATTAACGGACAATATGTATTGTATTATTCCATGTCCGTCTGGGGAGGTGAGTGGACCTGTGGGATCGGAGTTGCTACATCCGACAAACCGGAAGGGCCGTTCATTGACAAGGGACCGTTGTTCCGAAGCAAGACAATTCAAGTTCAAAATTCTATAGACCAATTTTTCATGGAGGATAACGGGAAAAAATACCTGTTTTGGGGTAGTTTCCGCGGTATCTATGGGATAGAGTTGTCGGGAGACGGCCTATCTGTTCGGGACGGAGCCAAAAAGAAACAGGTTGCCGGAACCGCCTACGAAGGTACTTACATCCATAAAAGGGGCGATTATTATTATTTGTTTGCCTCGATAGGGAGTTGTTGTGAGGGATTGAAAAGTACCTATACTACAGTTGTAGGCCGTTCTGACAGCCTGTTCGGCCCGTACACCGACAAACAGGGACGACCGATGATGGAAAATCATCACGAAGTTCTGATTCATGGAAATGATGCTTTTGTCGGTACAGGGCATAACTCGGAAATCGTTACGGACGACCGTGGGAACGACTGGGTTCTCTATCATGCCGTGAGCCGTGAACATCCTACCGGACGAGTCCTGATGTTGGATCGGATCCGTTGGAGAGATGGCTGGCTGGAAGTTGAAGGGGCAAGTCCTTCTTTAGAAGCGGAAGCTCCGGAGTTTATTAATTGAAAATTATAATCATTCACAAATCATAAAGTATAAATCATGAAAAAGACCTTATTTGTATGTTGTGCATTGGCACTGGCCTTGGGTGCACAGGCTCAATGGAAACCGGTAGGAGATAAGATCAAGACACCGTGGTCGGAACAGGTAAATCCGGCGAATGTCCTTCCTGAATATCCCCGTCCTCAGTTGGAACGTGGCGATTGGCAAAATCTGAACGGGGAATGGGAATATGCCATCAAACCGGTTGGCGATGTAGAACCGGCAACATTCGATGGTAAGATTTTGGTTCCTTTTGCTGTCGAATCCTCTCTGTCTGGCGTACAGAAAGAAGTTGGCGAAAACAGCGAATTATGGTATAAGCGTACTTTTTCCGTTCCTTCAGCCTGGAAAAATAAGGACATCATGTTAAATTTCGGTGCGGTGGATTGGAAAGCGGACGTGTTTGTAAACGACATCCTGATCGGTTCTCATAAAGGCGGTTTCACTCCGTTCTCCTTCAACATCACTCCGTATCTGACAGGAAAGAACAACCAGAAGCTGGTTGTCCGTGTATGGGATCCTAGTGATAAGGGATATCAACCGCGCGGTAAACAAACTTCCCGTCCGGAAGGCATTTGGTACACACCAGTAACCGGTATCTGGCAGACAGTATGGTTGGAACCGGTAGCTGCTGCCCATGTGACTTCGGTAAAGTCTATTTCCAATATTGACAATAATACGTTGAATGTGACGGTCGGAACTTCCTGCGACTGCAATTCCGGTATCGTAACCGTGAAATTGTTGGACAAAGGCCAGGTTGTGGCTTCCGCAAAAGGCGTTCAAGGAAAGGAATTGCGTTTGTCCGTACAAAACCCGACACTTTGGAGCCCGTCCAATCCTTATTTGTATGATATGACGGTTTCTTTGTCGAAAGACGGAAAGGTGCTGGATGAAGTAAAATCATATACGGCTTTCCGTAAGATTTCTTCTAAACGCGATGCTGCCGGCATTATGCGCATGCAGTTGAATAATCAGGATTTATTCCAGTTCGGCCCGCTGGACCAGGGATGGTGGCCTGACGGACTTTATACGGCTCCGACAGATGAAGCATTGTTGTTCGACATCAAGAAAACAAAAGATTGGGGCTTCAATATGATCCGTAAGCACGTGAAAGTGGAACCGGCACGCTGGTATTATCATTGCGATAAGGAAGGTATCTTGGTATGGCAGGATATGCCGAGCGGCGATCATGGCTCTTACATCTGGGATCACCATGTGTATAACGGTGGAAAAGACAATGAACGTACACCTGAATCCAAGGCCAACTATTATCGTGAATGGAAAGAGATCATGGACCTTTGCATATCCAATCCTTCCGTAGTCGTTTGGGTTCCTTTCAACGAAGCATGGGGACAGTTTGAAACGGAAAAAGCGGCTGAATGGACAAAGACTTACGATCCTTCCCGTCTGGTGAACCCGGCAAGCGGCGGCAACCATCGTCCTTGCGGTGATATCTTGGATCTGCATAACTATCCGGCTCCCGATATGTTCCTGTTCGATCCGAAACGTGTGAATGTGTTGGGTGAATACGGTGGAATCGGCCTTCCGGTAGAAAACCATTTGTGGTGGAACAAACGCAACTGGGGATATGTGCAGTTTAAGAACAGCGACGAAGTGACGGCTGAATATGTCAAATACGCCAATATCCTGAAAGATTATGTGAAACGTGGTTTCTCTGCCGCTGTCTATACGCAGACAACTGATGTGGAAGGTGAAGTGAACGGTCTGATGACATACGACCGCAAAGTGATCAAGATCGACGAAGCTGCTGTAAAGAAAGCCAATCAGTCAGTTATTAACGAATTAAAGTAAAAGCATGAAACGGATTAGCATAGCTTTTTTATCTCTTTTTCTGTGCGTGGCCTCTGTCTGGTCTATGCCGCGTCCCGAATATCCCCGTCCGCAGTTCGAGCGGGCGGGTTGGGTCAACCTGAATGGGGAATGGACCTGCTCGTTTGATTTCGGCGGTTCAGGAATGGAACGCGAGTTCTATAAATCGAAAGGTTTTGACAAGAAGATCACTGTTCCCTTCTGCCCGGAAAGTAAATTGTCCGGTATTGGATATACGGACTTTATCAATCATTTCTGGTATCAGCGTCCGATCACGATCCCGCAGGAATGGAACGGAAAGAACATTCTGCTTAATTTCGGTGCGGTCTACTATAAATCGGAAGTCTATATCGATGGTGTTTTGGCTAGCCGCCATTTCGGTGGGACTTCCTCGTTTGCCGTGGATATTACTTCTCTGGTAAAGTCAGGCCAGACACATAGTCTGGTTGTTTATGTGGAGAGCGACGTCCGTGGGGCCAAACAAGCAGCCGGCAAACAGAATCTGCAATACGCCTCTTATGGCTGCAACTACACCCGTACGACCGGTATCTGGCAGACGGTCTGGATGGAAGCGGTCCATCCGGAAGGATTGCAATCGGTTCAGCTTCTGACGGATATCGACCAGCAGCAATTGGTGGTCCGTCCTCGTTTCTATAAGGAAGCAGGTGGAAAATTGCAGGTGACATTGAAAGACAACGGCAAGGTGGTTGCCAGCCGGACGGTTTCGGCAAGCTCTCTGTCTTCTGTGGTTCTTCCAGTCAAGAAAATGAAGACCTGGAGTCCGGAAAGTCCTTTCCTCTATGATTTGGAGTACAAAGTATTGGATAAGAATGGAAATATAATTGATGAGGTCAATGGTTATGCCGGTATGCGCAAAGTGCATATCGAAGGCAATAAGATTTATCTGAACAATAAGCCTTACTACCAGCGCCTGGTGCTCGACCAAGGTTTCTATCCCGACGGCATCTGGACGGCTCCGAGTGACGAGGCGTTGAAACGGGATATCGAACTCTCTATGGAGGCAGGTTTCAATGGAGCACGCCTGCATCAGAAGGTTTTCGAAGAACGTTTCTATTATTGGGCGGATAAGATGGGTTATCTGACTTGGGGGGGAAGCTTCCAGCTGGGGGATGGATTGTAACGATACGGAAACGGCTCGTAATTTCATTACCGAATGGAGTGAGATTGTGCAGCGCGACCGTAACCATCCGTCACTCCTGATCTGGACGCCGACCAACGAGGAGTTCTGGCCCGACCGTGTGCAATATCCGCGTTTGATGCACGACCTCTACAACCTGACGAAAATGATCGATCCGACGCGTCCTTTCCATGGGGCAAGCGGTGGAACGCATATCGCAACCGATATCTGGACCGTTCATAATTACGAACAGGACCCCGCCAAGTTGAAGGAGAAACTGTATAACGGTGGCAAACTGATGGAAGCTCCGAAATGGGAAATCCATCTGATGCCGATGAATATCGGTTACAACGGCCTGAAATATACCGACCAGTATGCTTTCCCGGAATACAAGAAGGACATGCCTTACTTGGTGGATGAGTTTGGCGGTATCAAATGGAATCCGTCGCAGCAGATGGAGAGCGCCCAGAATACATCCTGGGGATATGGCGAACCGCCTCGTTCCCTGGAAGAGTTCTATGCTCGTCTGGAAGGCCAGGTGGATGCTGTGCTCTCTCTCTCAAATGATATTTGGGGCTATTGCTATACGCAGCTTACGGATGTGGAACAGGAGCAAAACGGTATTTATTATTACGACCGTACCCCTAAGTTCGACATGAAGCGTATCCACGCCATTTTCAGTAAGACACCAGATTCAAAATAATAACGGACTAAAAATCAATTAGGGGGCAGGGAATATCCTTGTCCCCTAATTTTTTTTGTGCCTATTCGGAGCGTTGTTTCTCAAAGTGGTAAGGAAAATGCAAAATGATCCTATCCGG
>ERZ772831.3842-NODE-3842-length-10276-cov-8.545837_pt1 | contig 10276 bp, 8 predicted proteins | sample MGYA00580858_ERZ772831 | MGnify/ENA primary metagenome ERZ772831 (study PRJEB29015, sample SAMEA2737694) | human gut metagenome | biome: human gut; feature: human-associated habitat; material: faeces | place: China | collected 2012 ... | reverse complement strand
TTGAAAAAATTGAGTAAACTTTTTTTGCTTTTGGGAGGATAATTTAGCGTTAGCTAAATTTCAATGTCCGACCGACACTCCGCTAAATCATAATTTAACTTGTTTTAACTCAACGCAACAAAAAAGAGATACCCACGAAAGGTATCTCTTGATTTAATTATTTTGCGTAATTGACAGCTCGGCTCTCTCTTATGATATTAACCTTAATCTGTCCCGGATATTCAAGCTCTTCTTCAATCTTCTTGCAGATTTCTCTTGCAAGCGGAAGCATACGCTCGTCATTTATGACTTCGGGTTTAACCATAATACGAACCTCACGGCCTGCCTGAATAGCATATGAGCTTTCAACACCCTCAAATGAAGATGCAACTTCTTCAAGCTTTTCAAGACGCTTGATGTAGTTTTCTACATTTTCTCTTCTTGCACCCGGTCTTGCGGCAGAGAGTGCGTCGGCAGCCTGTACAAGACAAGCTACAACCGTCTTTGCCTCAACATCACCGTGGTGAGCCTGAATAGCGTGAATAACCGCATCGTGTTCTTTGTATTTTCTTGCCAAATCTACACCGATCTGAACATGAGTTCCTTCGACCTCGTGGTCAATTGACTTACCGATATCGTGTAAAAGACCCGCACGCTTTGCAATTGTCGGATCCATACCAAGCTCGCTTGCCATCATACCTGCAAGATATGAAACTTCAAGTGAATGATTAAGTACATTCTGACCGTAGCTGGTACGATAACGAAGTCTGCCGAGTAACCTGACAAGCTCCGGATGAATGTTGTGTACGCCTGCCTCAAGCACTGCTCTTTCGCCGTCGTGCTTGATTGTAGCGTCAACTTCTCGTCTTGCTTTTTCAATCATTTCTTCGATTCTTGCCGGATGAATTCTGCCGTCTGAAATAAGTTTTTCAAGAGCAATTCTTGCAACTTCTCTTCTTACAGGCTCAAAGCTTGAAAGAGTGATTGCTTCCGGTGTATCGTCAATGATAAGATCAACACCTGTGAGTGTTTCAATGGCTCTGATGTTTCTGCCCTCACGACCGATAATTCTGCCCTTCATTTCGTCATTCGGAAGAGGAACTACGGAAATTGTAGCCTCTGCAACCTGCTCTGCGGCAAGTCGCTGAATTGCAAGAGAAATAATGTTTCTTGCTTTTTCGTCCGCCTCATCCTTAAGCTGCTCCGTATATTCCATAATCTTAACGGATTTCTCATGAGCAAGCTCGTCCTCAAGCTGTGAAAGCAGGTAACTCTTTGCCTGCTCGGCTGTATAGCCGGAAATTTTCTCAAGCATTTCAAACTGACTTTTCTTGAGTGTTTCGATTTCCTCAAGCTTTGCATCAGCGTCTTTTAACTTACGAGAAAGCTTTTCGTCCTTAAGCTCCATGTTGTCAAGCTTTTTGTCGAGGTTTTCTTCCTTTTGCTGAATGCGTCTTTCCTGGCGTTGAACTTCTTTGCGGCGGTCGGCAATTTCTTTTTCGCTCTCGGTTCTGAAACGGTGAACCTCGTCCTTGCCTTCTAAAACAACCTCTTTCTTTTTGGCTTCGGCTGTTTTCATAGCTTCCGACACGATTTTTCTTGCCTCTTCTTCTGCACTTCCGATTTCCTTTTCGGCAACATTTTTACGATAGCTTATACCTGCAAAAATGCCTATGCCCGCACCGAGAAGCAACGCAACAATAATTAATATTATTGCTAATAACGACATTCTGACACCTCCTTGTTTGATTTTTAATCAGATAATAAGTTTAAGTTCAATCAAACAGCCTTGTCGGTGCCGTTAGTAAAGATATTCAATTTTCATTTTTATAAAAATAATTTAATTTTAATATTTTTTATATGCTGTGGTTTGCAACAAAGGTATATTATAACGATTAATAAGTTATAAAAACTAAATAAAAAATATCTATAAATAACGGCTCTGAACGAGTCTGATTAATAAAAAATAGGTAAATTTGCATTAATCCTATTTAACCGCACTAACGGTATTATAAGTATTTTATCCTAATTTAATAAAAATGTCAAGAATATTAATGGCAATTTTGCAAATAAATAATTAAAAAGTGAAACATTCACAGGACAATTTGACAATAGCGTTCGTCAAATTGCAGTAAAAGATGCAGAAATTTTGTGAAATTTTCGTTTTTATGTAAAATTCATAAGAAATTTGTTAAAATTTTATCAAACACTTGAATAACGGCAAAAAATGTAATATAATTAAACTACCTTATAAATTAGGAGGAATTTAAAATGTCAGTAAAAGTTGCAATTAACGGTTTCGGCCGTATCGGTCGTCTTGCATTCAGACAGATGTTTGGTGCAGAGGGCTATGAGGTAGTTGCTATCAACGACCTTACAAAACCATCAATGCTCGCAGATCTTCTCAAGTATGATACAGCACAGGGCGGTTACTGCGGTAAAATCGGTGAGAACCTTCACACAGTAGAGGCTGATGACGAGAACAACACAATCACAGTTGACGGCAAGACTCTTACAATCTATGCTAAGGCTAACGCTGCTGAACTCCCATGGGGCGAAATCGGCGTAGATGTAGTTCTTGAGTGCACAGGTTTCTACACATCAAAGGCAAAGAGCCAGGCTCACATTGATGCCGGCGCTAAGAAGGTTGTTATTTCTGCTCCTGCAGGCAACGATCTTAAGACAATCGTTTACAGCGTAAACGAGGGTACACTTACAGCTGATGATACAATCATTTCTGCTGCTTCATGTACAACAAACTGCCTCGCTCCTATGGCTAACACACTTAACAAGTATGCTGAGATCCAGAGCGGTATCATGTCAACAATCCACGCTTACACAGGCGATCAGATGATCCTCGACGGTCCTCACAGAAAGGGTGACCTCAGAAGAGCAAGAGCAGGTGCTGCTAACATCGTTCCTAACTCAACAGGCGCTGCTAAGGCTATCGGTCTTGTTATTCCTGAGCTCAACGGTAAGCTCATCGGTTCTGCACAGCGTGTTCCTGTTCCAACAGGTTCAACAACAATTCTTACAGCTGTTGTTAAGGGTAAGGATGTAACAGTTGAGGGCATTAACGCTGCTATGAAGGCTGCTGCTTCTGAGTCATTCGGTTACAACGAAGATCCAATCGTTTCTTCAGACGTAATCGGTATGAGATTCGGTTCACTCTTCGATGCTACACAGACAATGGTATCAAAGATTGCTGACGATCTCTATGAGGTACAGGTTGTTTCTTGGTATGACAACGAGAACTCATACACAAGCCAGATGGTTAGAACAATTAAGTACTTTGCTGAATTAGGCTAATCTTAACCTATAATTTATCAGGTATAAACTTTAAGCTGTCTCTTTTGAGGCAGCTTTTTGTTTTTATAAAAATTTTTCTGTTGATATTTACTTTTATACTTTTGTATGTTAAAATTTTAGTGTATAAAAATATTTGCAATGTTTTGCAAAGGAGAACGGAAATTATGAACTCTAAGTTAAAAAACAGTGATACTGATTTTCTTTTTAAAGCAATTCTTTCTCTTGAAAACGAAGAGGAGTGTTATCGCTTTTTTGAAGATTTATGCACAAGTCCTGAACTTAAGGCTATGTCACAAAGACTTGTTGTAGCAAAAATGCTTACAGAAAAAAAGGTTTATTCTGAAATTGTAAAAGAAACGGGTGCGTCAACCGCAACAATCAGTCGTGTAAAGCGTGCTCTTTTTGATAACGATACCTACGGTTACACACTTGTACTCGACAAAATCGCCAAAGAGGAAAACAAATGAGTTACAATATTTTTGCCGATTATTATGATGTATTAATGCAAAATGTCGGCTACAAAGAGCGAAGCGACTACATTTGTGAGCTTATGAAAAGGCATAATCACGAATTTGGCATTACACTTGACCTTGCCTGCGGTACGGGCAGTCTTACTACGGAGTTGGCACTTAAGGGCATAGATGTTTACGGAATTGACGCAAGTGCGGAAATGCTTAGCGAGGCAATGCAAAAGTCGAGCGAAAAAGGGCTCAATATTTTATATTTAAAGCAGAAAATGCAGAATCTTAACCTTTACGGCACTATAGATACTTGTATTTGTACGCTGGACAGCATAAATCACATTACAAAAGAAGAAGATGTGACAAAGGCTTTTGAGCGTGTAGCTTTCTTTATGGATAAAGACGGTTTGTTTGTATTTGATGTCAATACCGTTTATAAACACGAACAGGTGCTTGCGAATAATACATTTGTATATGAAACCGATAAGGTATTTTGCGTGTGGCAGAATACTTTACGGGAAAACTGCGTGACGGATATTGACCTTGACTTTTTTGAAGAAGAAAACGGCATTTATTATAGAACAAGCGAGAGCTTTTCGGAGCGTGGATATTCAAGAGAAAAACTGACGGAAATGCTTGTAAATGCGGGTTTTGAACTTGAGGCTGTATATGGAGATATGAGTTTTGACGAACCGAAAGCCGACGAACAAAGGCTTGTTTTTGTGGCAAGAATGAAAAATCCAATCAATAAGGAATGTTAACGGGAGAATAATATGGATAAAATTATAAGATGTATAACATCGGACGGCGCAGTAATGGCATCGGCTATTGATGCGTCCGATATTGTTTTTAAGGCACAGAAAATTCACGGACTTTCAAGAAGCGCTACTGCGGCACTCGGCAGACTTTTGTGTGCGACTTCTATGATGGGCGCAATGCTCAAGCAGAAAGACGCATCAATTAACCTTAGAGTATCGGGTGACGGAGAACTCGGCCCCGTAATAGCGGTTGCGGACAGTAAGGGTAATGTTCGTGGATATGTAGGAAACGCAAATTGCCCTACCGAATACTATAACAACGGTAAAATCAATGTTTCAAAAGCAGTAGGTAAAAACGGTGTGCTTAATGTAATGCGTGATTACGGTTCAGGCGACCCGTATATCGGTCAGGTTGAGCTTGTAAGCGGAGAGATTGCCGAGGATATTACCAATTATTTTGCAACAAGTGAGCAGATTCCCACAGTATGTGCGCTTGGCGTTCTTATTAATAAGGAGGACGGCGAAGTGATGCTCGCAGGCGGATTGCTTATTCAGCTTTTGCCGGGTGCTTTTGAAGATACAATTGAAAAACTTGAAAAGAATCTCGAAACTCTCGAGCCTGTTACAACTATGCTTGCAAAGGGAATGAGTATTCTTGATATATGCAAAACCGCTCTTGCAGGCTTTGAGGTAGAAGTGCTTGACGAGTACCCTGTAAAGTATGTTTGCACTTGTTCAAGAGAAAAACTCGAAAGACTTTTCTGTACAATGAGCGACGATGAAATTCGTGCAATGCCTGATGAAAACGGCAGAGTAGTGGCTAATTGTCATTTCTGTAACAAGAAGTATATCTTTAATAAAGAAGACCTTGAGAAGATTATTAAAGAGAAAAATTCCAAGGATAACACTTCCAAAGACAAAAAGTCAAAAGAGTAAATTGTCGTAAAATATCGTGTTGCTTTGCTTTTGTAAAGTTTTTTTGAAAAAAATTCAAAAAAGTGTTGACATTTGAGCCGATATGGTGTATTATAATACCTGTCGCTAAGAGATACGACAAACGAAAGCGAAGCGACAAAGGCAATGGGAGCATAGCTCAGCTGGGAGAGCATCTGCCTTACAAGCAGAGGGTCATAGGTTCGAGTCCTATTGTTCCCACCACATTTGGCCCGGTAGTTCAGTTGGTTAGAACGCTAGCCTGTCACGCTAGAGGTCGACGGTTCGAACCCGTTCCGGGTCGCCAATTTTTTGCCTCTGTAGCTCAGTCGGTAGAGCAGGGGACTGAAAATCCCCGTGTCGATGGTTCGATTCCGTCCGGAGGCACCAAAAATGCGGATGTAGCTCATCTGGTAGAGCGCCACCTTGCCAAGGTGGAGGTAGCGGGTTCGAGCCCCGTCATCCGCTCCATTTTGAGGTTTTGTACCTCTTTACATAGTGAGTTTCGGCTCACATTTATATTCGGCGCCATAGCCAAGTGGTAAGGCACGAGTCTGCAAAACTCCGATTCCCCAGTTCAAATCTGGGTGGCGCCTCCATGAAAAGCACTTCTTCGGAAGTGCTTTTTTCAGCTTCTCCCCTATCTCCAAATTTCCGAATCAATTCAGCTCAATCGGATCTATGTATTAAATGAAAATATCATCCGTACTTTACGTTACAAAATCATTGCTTCTTTATGTTTTTTCCTTTATCTCAAAAGAAATAAGAATAATTTATTAAGAATTTGTTGCAAAATGTTGACATTGTAAGATAATAGTGATATAATCCGATTGTTAAAAACAGAATATGGTTCTGAGAATAACTCAGGATGATGGAGGCGCGGTGCTTTACAAGTAACTTTCGCAGGGAAGGCAACTCAGAAAGTGAAAAGACTGACCGCCGAAGCGTGGGAAACTGCCTTGTGAACCATAGCTGGGACGTTGCAGAATATGTAACGGACTGTCACAACTTGTATGTGGAGTGCTGTCATGTAGTAATAGTCGTTATGACATGGTTGGTATGAATGTACGGAACCATGTCGTTTTTTATTTTAATTCAGGAGGGTTTATTGTGAAAAAATCCAAGAAAATCATTTTGGCGATCGCCTGCGTTGTTATTGTCGCAGTACTTGTTTTCGCCAAGATCTCGGGCGGTACACTTTCAACAGTAAAGTGTACCGACTGCAATGGCACAGGAATTGTTGAGCAGGTTGAATGCGAAACCTGCGGAGGCGAAGGTGAAGTCAGAGCTTCCTACTGGGCTCTTGTCCCCCCGGTAATCGCTATCGCACTTGCTCTTATCACCAAGGAAGTTTACAGCTCATTGTTTGTCGGTATCCTTGCCGGTTCAATTCTCGGCTCGGACTTCAAATTTACCAAGACAATGGATATCCTTGTCAATGACGGACTTATCGGCGCCGTTTCCGGCACTGCGGGTATCTTCATCTTCCTCGTTGTTCTCGGTGTTGTCGTTGCCCTTATCAACAAGGCAGGCGGTTCCGCCGCTTTCGGCAGGTGGGCACAAAAGCACATCAAGACAAGAGCAGGCGCAATGCTCGCTACCTTTGCTCTCGGTGTTCTCATCTTTATCGATGACTATTTCAACTGCCTTACGGTTGGTTCCGTTATGCGTCCCGTTACCGACGGTCATAACGTTTCGAGGGCTAAGCTCTCATACCTCATCGACGCAACAGCGGCTCCGGTCTGCATGATTGCTCCGATTTCCTCATGGGCGGCTGCCGTTTCTTCATATGCTGAGGACGGTCAGGGTATCGCTCTTTTCATCAGAGCTATTCCGTTCAATTTCTATTCGCTTCTTACTTTCGTATTCATCATCGGCATCACGCTCATGAAATTTGACTACGGTCCGATGAGAATTCACGAGTTCAATGCCAAGACTAAGGGCGATCTTTACACCTGCGGCGACAAGGCTGAGGTTGAGGAAGAAAATCCGTCATCAAACGGTAAGGTTATTGACCTTGTTCTCCCGATCGCCGTCCTTATTGCAGTTTGCATATTCGCTCTCGTTTATGTCGGCGGAATCTTCGACGGAAGCAACTTTGTCGATGCTTTCTCCAACACGGACGCTTCGATAGGTCTCCCGTGGGGCAGCATTATCGCTCTTGTATTCACAATCGTTTACCTTTGCGCAAGAAAGCTTGTTTCGTTCAAGGAAGCTATGGAGTGTATTCCCAAGGGCTTCATTGCCATGGTTCCTGCGATCCTCATTCTTACCTTTGCAACATCACTTAAGAACATGACAGCGGTTCTCGGTGCAAAGCCGTTCGTTGCCGACGTTATGACAAGCGTTGCAGGTGATTTCCAGAACTTCCTTCCGGCTATCATATTCCTCGTTGCATGCTTTATCTCCTTCGCAACAGGTACATCATGGGGCACATTCGGTATTCTTATCCCGATCGTTATCGCAATCTTCCCGTCAGGCGCAATTCAGACAATCGGTATGTCTGCTTGCCTTGCAGGTTCTGTTTGCGGCGACCACTGCTCACCGATTTCCGACACGACTATCATGTCCTCGGCAGGCGGTCAGTGCAACCACCTCAACCACGTTTCGACTCAGCTCCCGTATGCGATCTCCGTTGCGGCTATCTCGTTCGTAATGTACATTGTTTCGGGTTTTGTTCAGAAGGCATACATCGTTCTTCCTATCGGCGTCGTTCTTACTCTTGCATTCCTCTTTGTAATGAAGATGGCTATGGTAAAGAAGTACGGCAAGGAAAACGTATAAGGAATAATCAAAAATCAAGGGCTGTCGCATCTCTGCGACAGCCTTTTTTGTGTATTCTATTCCCTGAATATCAGGAAATTTTTGATATTAAAATCCTGTGATGTCTCGGTTACCGGTACGGTATTCGCTGCTTATACAGCTTTCTGCTTCAGCGTTAAGCAAGACCAACGCCGTAATTCTTGTTATGTTGCCTTAAATATAAACTCCGCAGTCAAGCTGACCCTCCTTGTCAAATCTATCCTTTCTGAAGCATTCGTAGAACCTGTATCCGCCGGCAAAGCTGTAGCAGTCAAATCCCTCCTGAGCCAGTATTCGGGAAGCTATATAGCTGCGAAGTCCGGACTGACAGACAATATATACCGGCTTTTCTATATCAAGCTCGTTTATTCTGTCTCTGAGCTCGTCTATCGGAATCAGCCTGTCAAAGCCGTCAATCTTTCCTGATGAATGTTCCTCCTCGGTCCTGACATCTATCCTCTGGATATCTTCTCTGTCCTTAAGCTTTGCAATGTCCTCACAGTAAAACAGCTTAACCTTTCCCGTCAAAACGTTTTCGGAAATATATCCGACCATATTTATCGGATCCTTCGCCGAAGAAAACGGCGGCGCATATGCAAGATCAATATCCTTGAGCGTAACGATATCACCGCCGGACTGCATAACAGCCGCAAGAACATCTATTCGCTTATCAACCCCGTCATATCCGATAACCTGTGCCCCGATTATCTTCCATGTGTTTATGTTAAACAGCACTTTCATCGTCATAAGATGTGCTCCGGGATAATATGCCGCATGGGACGGAGGCGAAAGAATTACCTTTTCATAAGGAATATCAAGCTCTTTTGCCCATTTTTCATTCAATCCCGTAGACGCCGCGGTCAGGTCGTATATTTTGATTATTGATGTTCCCGATGCGCCTTTGTACCTGCTGTCATATCCTGCAATGTTATCCGCCGCTATACGTCCCTGCTTGTTCGCCGGACCCGCAAGAGGAACGGAGGTTCTTTTTCCCGTAACAAAGCTTTTTATTTCAACAGCGTCTCCGACTGCGTATATATCCGGATCCGAGGTCTGCATATGTCTGTTGACCTTAATCGCACCCCTGCCGCCAAGCTCAAGACCGGCAGCCTTTGCAAGACCGCTTTCGGGAGTTATTCCTATCGCCATCAATACCATATCCGTTTCAATAACATCACCGTTATCAAGATTGACAATGATGCCTTCCTCAACGCTTTCAAAACCGGAAACCGTTCTGTTCAGGCGAAGATCAAAGCCGTTCTCCTTTAAATGAGAATGAACAAAGCCCGCCATGTCACGGTCAAACTGCGGCAACACCTGATCCGCAGCGTCAACAAGCGTTATATGAATACCGAGACTCCAAAGATTTTCCGCTGCTTCAAGTCCGATAAATCCTCCGCCGATCACCACCGCCGACATGATATCGTTATAGTCCACCCCGTTTTTTATATGGAGTGCATCCTCTATGGTTCTCAAGGTGTATATTCTCGAATCGTTTATTCCGGGGATATCCGGAATTATCGGGACGGCTCCCGGAGCCAGTATCAGCTTATCATAGCTCTCCCGGTACTCCTCGTCCGTCTCAAGCTTTTTTATTGCAACTTCTTTTTTCTCTCTGTCTATCGAAACGGCTTCATGCAGAGTACGCACTTCTATTCTGTAGCGTAACCATAATGTTTCGGGGGTCTGCAAGGTCAGCTCGTGCTCGTCCTTTATCAATCCTCCTATATAGTACGGAAGTCCGCAGTTTGCATACGAGACAAATCCGGATCTTTCCAGAATGATAATCTCCGCTTTCTCGTCAAGCCTTCTGATTCTTGCCGCCGCAGTCGCTCCGCCGGCAACTCCTCCGATAATTACTACTTTCATATGTGTGTCCTCCTTTACGCTTTCGGTAAAAAATATTAAGCAAAAACGCACAAGTCAATCCCGAAAGGACTCAACTTGTGCGTTATTTTGGCAAAAAGCCGCATGACCAATGATACCCGATCCCGCTTCGATATCGGCAGCTCTTTGAAAACATTCGATTTATGC
>ERZ772831.3830-NODE-3830-length-10304-cov-3.255147_pt1 | contig 10304 bp, 5 predicted proteins | sample MGYA00580858_ERZ772831 | MGnify/ENA primary metagenome ERZ772831 (study PRJEB29015, sample SAMEA2737694) | human gut metagenome | biome: human gut; feature: human-associated habitat; material: faeces | place: China | collected 2012 ... | reverse complement strand
CCGTATTACGAATAATATCTACTCCTAAACAATCAGACTAGGGAGGAAGTAAAAAACTTCCTCCCTATTTTTTCTTGTGTATATTTTGTAATATCACTCTATCACTTTTTCATGATATCATATTAATTATCAACCGATAAAGAAGTGATACATGCCCTTTTTTATGTATCACTTCCCTATCACCATCCATCACTTGTCTCGTCCTGAAATAGGTTGACTGTGTATTAAAACAAGTCTCATTTATTTTTAAAAAAACCATTGATTTTCTTGCATTTCCTCTATATTTTTATTATCTTTGTAAGGACTTAAAGTCATATACATCCGGATGTTTCCAACCCCTACACCCCCATGTACAGACTGCCGTCACCCGGGTGTTCAGAAATGTAAATCCGGGTGTAAAGAAAGTTAATCAGGCACTTCTCTCAGTTTTATTCATTGGTTTTATCAAAAATACAGCTTATGTCACACGCTTATGTAGTACGTCCCAAAGTGGACAAAAGCGGAGAAACAGAAAAAATCCGCTATTATGGTGTCCCGGTAACATCGGGGCAAGTATCGACCGAACAACTGGCTACGTATATCTCTACCCGGTGCACATTTTCAAGAGGAGAAATACTGGCGGCCATAATCGAGATCGGACGCGAAATCCAGTTCCAGCTGGATATGGGATACACCATAAACCTTCACGGCATAGGAACATTGTTCCTCTCGGCCGGAAGCGAAGGATATGAAAACCCGAAAGACTGCACGCCTCATCGCGTGAAAGCTAAACGACTATGCATCAAGGCTGATCCGGAAATGAAGAAGTTCATAAAAAGACTCAAGTTCGAAAGGTGGAAATGATTTGCAAGTTGAAATTCACGACTAAAAAAACAATCAAAAATGAAGGTAACGTTATATCGATATGAAAAGGGGACGCTCGTCATGCGTTCCGTCGAAATGGAAAAACTGCAGGCGGCCCTACGAACAGAGAATCTCAACAAACCAATCAGCACCACACGCGACAAAGTCATGTTTGCATTGCCCGGCACACAAAACAGCGACATACAGAAACTTCCGGTGGTCGTTTTCGGAGGGACTTTCCGCAAGACAGGAGACCCAAAGCCTCCCATGCGCGACTATTCGGGATTGGTGCTGCTCGAAGTAAACCATCTTTCCGACTTGCAAGAAGCGGTACAAATCCGCCAACAAGCCGCCACGATGCCGCAAACGCTACTGGCATTCATCGGCTTTAGCGGGAAAAGCGTGAAAATAGTGATCCCGTTCACACTGCCGGACGGAACGCTTCCACACTCACCCGAACAGATCAAACGATTCCACTCGCAAGCCTATTTGACGGCAGTCAAATACTACCAGCCACAATTAGGACGTAACATCACGCTGAAAGAGCCAGTCCCACAGCACGGATGCCGCATGAGCTACGACCCCCAGCCGGTATATAACCCCGATGCCGTTGCCATCCGGATCGAGCAACCGGCACAGATGCCCGATTCGGAAGAAATCCGTATCATCCCGGAAGAACCATCCGAACCACTTCAAAGGCTAATGCCCGGTATGTCACGCAACTATCGGATCGCTACACTGTTCAGCATAGCGATGGTAGACGCCATCCGAAAATCAGGACAGATAAAAGACGGGGATCTCAAGCCGGTCTTTACCCTATTAGCCGATAATTGCCTGAAAGCCGGTATCCCGGAAGAGGATGCCGTACAATGCACACTACTTTACAACGATCTGAGATCCAAAGAGATGGAAATCCGCATGACTTTCCGATCCGTCTACACACTGAAAGAAGCACTCGCCGGAAAAACATTCATGCCTGAAATCATGTCGCTGACTTTGCAATTAGAAGAATTCATGCTGCGCCGTTACGAAATCAGAAACAACAAGATGAGTGGCGAAGTGGAATACCGAGACAAATCGCTCCTACGTTTCACATTCAGCCCTTTCACCCGCGAAGTCCGCAACTCCATCTGTACGGAAGCGCACAAAGAAGGGTTGAACGTCTGGGATAAAGACATCGAACGATATGTTTACTCGGACAACATACCCACTTTTTTCCCGATAGAAGAATATCTCGGACATCTGCCCAAATGGGATGGCAAAGATCATATCCGGAAGCTTGCCAAACGCGTACCTTGCAACAATATCCGATGGGCAGACCACTTCCACAGATGGTTCCTCAGTATGGTAGCGCACTGGTTAGGGTTGGACCGGGAACATGGCAACAGCACTACTCCCCTACTGGTCGGCGACCAGGGATGCGGCAAATCGACTTATTGCCTGAACATCCTGCCTCCCGAACTGCGGCAGTTCTACACAGACAGCATCGATTTCAGCAAGCGCCGGGATACGGAGTTGGCTTTGCACCGCTATGCCCTGGTAAACATAGACGAGTTCGATTCCGTCAAGGATACGCACCAAAGCTACCTGAAGCATATCCTGCAAAAAGCGAATGTCAGTACACGGCTGCCCTATCAGACGGCCAACAGGAATTTAAGACGTTACGCCACATTCATCGCGACAAGCAACAACTTCAATATCCTGACCGACCCGACCGGTAGCCGGCGTTTCATTTGCATCGAAGTCACAGACACCATCGATTATATACAACCGATCGACTACGAGCAGCTGTATGCACAGGCGATGGAAGCATTGGCTAACGGCGAACGCTACTGGTTCACACACGAGGAAGAAACCGAAATAGTCGCCAACAACCGGCAGTTCCAGCAAATACCGCCCGAAGAACAACTGTTCCTGCAATATTTCCGACTCCCGAAAAAGAATGAGGTAGGCGAATTTCTTCTGTCGATAGAGATTTTAGGGCGGATCAAGCAGAAACAACGTGATTTCAGCTACACAAAAACCGTCATTTCCAACTTCGGACGTCTTTTGAAGCGAAACGGCATTCCTTCGAAAAGAAGCAACAGAGGCACTATATATCAGGTAGTTGAGCTAAGCAAGTCCTAAAAAGACTTTTAACTTATAAAAAAGCGGTGACATATGAGTGATATAAGCGTGATAGATATTTCAAGCACCAATTGCATATCATCATACTAATATACAGTCAGTTAAAAATAAAAAGTGATACAGTGATATTGATTTTCGGAATCAAGTTTTTTTTGTATATGACATATACACTTCGCATAACAAATTATTTATTGCAAAACACATTGCACTTATTACAACATTTTGTAACTTTGGGCAATATCTCAATTCACCGAATTGCTAATTTAATAATATCATGAAGAACAGAAAATTAAGAATGGGAATGGTTGGAGGAGGTAGTGACGCCTTCATCGGGGCGATCCACCGTCGCGCAGCCTTTATGGACAATCAGATCGAATTAGTTTGCGGATGTTTCAGCGTAGACCCTGAGATATCCAAAAGCTCCGGTTTATCGTACTTTTTGCCGGAAGACCGGATTTACAGCACTTACCAAGAAATGTTCGAACACGAAATGACCTTACCGGAAGGAGAAAGGATGGATTTTGTCACGATCGTGACTCCCAACCGTTGGCATTTCGAACCAGCTATGATGGCTCTTGAAAGAGGGTTCCATGTGGTCGTGGATAAACCGATGACGTTCTCACTCGAAGAGGCCAAACAACTACAGAAAAAAGTGGAAGAGACCGGATTAGTGCTGGCTCTGACACATGTATACTCGGCCTATCCGGCAGTAAAAGAGGCGAAAGCCCGTATCGCGAAAGGCGAACTCGGAAAATTGCGCCGCGTCTATGTAGAATATACGCAAGGATGGCTTTCCGAACGTATCGAATTGCTAGGTGGCAACAATGCCGGATGGCGCACGGACCCGAAACGTTCCGGCAAAGCCGGTTGCATAGGGGATATCGGAACACATGCCTGGCATTTGAGCGAATATATTACCGGACTGAAAGTCAAAGAACTATGTGCCGACCTGAAGGCATTCGTTCCCGGACGTCCGATCGATGACGACGGGGCGGCATTCCTTCGCTACGAAAACGATGTGACAGGCGTCTTGACCGCAACACAGATTGGAACAGGCGAAGCCAATAATATCCGCATCCGTATTTATGGTGAAAAAGGCGGACTGGAATGGCGCCAGATGGAGCCGAACACGCTGACATTGAGATGGAGAGATCGTCCGACTGAAATATTGGATATCGGCAACAACGGCTACCTGACCCCCGAAGCCCTGTGGAATACCCGAACTCCGGCAGGACACCCGGAAGGTTTTATCGAAGCTTTTGCCAATATCTACCGCAATTTCTCACTTACCGTCAGAGCTATCAAAAACGGAGAAACACCCAGTGGAGACTGCTTGGATTTCCCGACCGTATACGATGGCGTAAGAGGTATGCAATTCATTGAAACAATGGTGGAAGCCGGATATAACGACAATGTAAAATGGCAAAAATGGATTGATTGAAATCCTGAAAAACCGTAAATAAATAACATCTTATGAAACTAAACGTACTTGCTTGCTGCCTGTCCCTGCTCGGGACGGCAGCTTTCGCTCAAAAAAACGAGTGGAGAGATCCTAACGTAAACGAGATCAACAGAGCTCCCATGCACACCAACTATTTCGCATACGAAGACGAAAACAGTGCATTGAAAGGATGTAAGGAATCATCCGGGAATTTTATGACCTTGAACGGTAACTGGAAATTCTTCTGGGTAAAAAATGCAGATATGCGCCCGACAGATTTTTACCAGGTGAACTTCAACGACAAGGGATGGGATAATCTGAAAGTACCCGGCTTGTGGGAACTGAACGGTTATGGCGACCCGATCTATGTGAATGTCGGGTATCCTTGGAGAAGCCAGTTCAAGAACAACCCGCCTGAAGTTCCTACGGAAAACAACCACGCAGGTTCTTACCGTAAAGAGATCATGGTTCCGGCAGACTGGAAAGGAAAAGAGATATTCGCTCATTTCGGTTCTGTCACATCAAACATGTATCTTTGGGTGAACGGACAATTCGTCGGCTACAGTGAAGACAGCAAACTTGAAGCCGAATTCAATCTGACCAAATACCTGAAACCAGGGAAAAACCTGATCGCATTCCAGGTGTTCCGCTGGTGCGACGGGACTTATCTGGAAGACCAGGATTTCCTCCGCCTCTCCGGAGTGGGCCGCGACTGCTACCTCTATGCCCGCACTCCGAAATACATTCAGGACATCCGCGTGACTCCGGATTTGGATGCACAATATAAAGACGGTACTTTAAATGTTTCCCTGAACCTGAAAGGCAGCGGGACAGTCGACCTGAAACTGTTAGATAAGGCCGGCAAAGAAGTCGCTACTTCGTCGGTCAAAGGTTCGGGCAAAGTTTCCACCGACATGGCAATAAGCAATCCTGAGAAATGGACTGCCGAAACTCCGGTTCTCTACACACTGATCGCCACTTTGAAAAACGGCAGCAACACGACTGAGGTTATTCCGGTGAAAGTCGGTTTCCGCAAGATCGAATTGAAAAACGCCCAGATATTGGTAAACGGACAACCAGTCTTGTTCAAGGGAGCCGACCGGCACGAAATGGATCCGGACGGAGGTTACGTCGTATCGCCGGAGCGCATGATCCAGGACATCAAGGTCATGAAGGAATACAATATCAATGCCGTACGTACTTGTCATTATCCAGACAACAATTTATGGTATGACCTCTGCGACAAATATGGTATTTATGTCGTTGCTGAAGCAAATGTAGAATCGCACGGTATGGGATACGGTGACAAGACGTTGGCTAAAAACCCGCTGTTCGCCAAAGCACATATGGAACGCAACCAGCGCAACGTCCAGCGTGGTTATAATCACCCGTCCATCATTTTCTGGTCATTAGGCAACGAGGCCGGCATGGGTCCAAACTTCGAAGCTTGTTATACCTGGATCAAGAACGAAGACAAATCACGTGCCGTGCAATACGAACAGGCACGGACAAGCGAATTCACCGATATCTATTGCCCGATGTACCGCGACTATAAAGGTAGTGAAGAATATTGCAAGGGAGACATCGACAAACCGCTTATCCAATGCGAATATGCGCACGCGATGGGCAACTCTCAAGGGGGATTCAAAGAATATTGGGATCTGATCCGCAAATATCCGAAATACCAAGGTGGCTTTATCTGGGATTTCGTTGATCAGTCTTTGCGTTGGAAAACAAAAGACGGCGTTCCTTTCTATGCTTATGGCGGCGACTGGAACAAATATGACGCTTCCGACAACAACTTTATGGACAACGGCTTGATAAGCCCGGACCGCAAACCGAATCCGCATATGCACGAAGTCGGGCATATCTACCAGTCCATCTGGGTGACTCCATCCGACTTGGCTAACGGTGTCGTAAACGTATACAACGAAAACTTCTTCCGTAACCTAGACGGTTACTATGCAGAATGGGAATTGCTGGCTAACGGCGAAGTGGTTCAGACAGGCATGGTCAAAGACCTGGAAGTAGCTCCGCAACAGACCAAGTCCATAAAACTGAATTATAGCACAGAGGGCATTTGCAAATGCAAAGAACTCTTGCTGAATGTGGCCTTTAAGTTGAAAAAAGCGGAAACATTGCTGCCTGCCGGTTATACGGTAGCCAAAAACCAGTTGACGATCCGCCCGTACAATGCTCCGAAACTGGATTTGCAGAATGTACACCAAGTGAACATTGAGACTGTCATTCCGACCATTAAAGATAATGACATCAATTATCTGATCGTCGAAGGAGAGAATTTCCGCATGGACTTCGATAAGCATGACGGTTTCTTGTGCAGATACGATGTAAATGGCATGACGATGCTGAAGGAAGACGGAAAACTGACTCCGAACTTCTGGCGTGCTCCGACCGACAACGATATGGGAGCCAACCTGCAAAACAAATATGCCGCCTGGAAAGAACCGGGATTGAAACTGGTTTCTCTGACAAACAAAATCGAAAACGACATGGCTACTGTCAATGCCGAATACACGATGGATGCAGTAAAAGCCAAATTGTATCTGACTTATACGATCAACAACGAAGGCGCAGTGAAAGTCACACAGAAAATGGTAGCCGACAAATCGGCTGAAGTTTCCGATATGTTCCGTTTCGGCATGCAGATGCAGATGCCTAAATGCTTGGATCAGATCAACTATTACGGCAGAGGTCCGATCGAGAACTATTCCGACCGTAACAACGTCACCGACCTGGGTAATTACAGACAGACTGTAGACGAACAGTTCTACTCTTATATCCGCCCGCAGGAAACAGGGACCAAAACGGATATCCGTTGGTGGAAACAGACCAACAAAGGCGGTAACGGACTCATGTTCATTTCGGAAGCTCCGTTCTCGGCTTCAGCCTTGAATTATTCGATCGAATCACTTGACGACGGAGTACAGAAAGACCAGAGACACTCCGAACTTGTACCTCAGGCAAACTACACCAATATGTGTATTGACAAGGTACAAATGGGATTGGGTTGCGTCAACAGTTGGGGAGCGCTTCCACTGGAACAATACCGTATCCATTACGGAGATTATGAATTCTCTTTCATCATGAAACCGATTCAATCTAATTTATAAACAGCAATAAATGAAGGGAGCTGTCCCCGCATTTCCATTCAAGAAGCGGGGACAAGTTCCTATTTTTACAAAAATTGGTAAAAAAGCATAATCACTATGCATATTTCGTTAAATAGTGGGTGCAAACTTTTATTTTATGTAGAAAAAGACTACTTTTATTGCCGATTTTTAAATCTAATTCAGGACTAATTGTAAAATCGTTTACCATAAAAACAAATGGCTACTAACAACAATTCTAATCGCTATCCTTCCGAAAAAGGGAGATTTTTCAAAGGAAAAACCTTCATTCTTTTGGTCGGATTACTTCTCGGGGCAGGCATTATGGTTGCCGTATATAAAACATCCGTCTATTTCTCTTCCGATGAATCTTGTATGATGTGCCATGTCCATCCGCATGCGGAAGACAGCTGGAAGCTCTCCAAACACGTAAATAACGGAAGCGGCGTTAAAACACATTGCGTGGCTTGTCACCTTCCGCCTCAAAACGACACCTGGAATCATTATACGGCTAAAGCCAAATTGGGATTGAAAGACGTATGGTCCTTCATGACAAAAGACAGTGCGGATTTCGACTGGAACACCAAGTCGGAACTGGAACATGCCGTCAAATATATTCCGAACGAATCCTGCAAGGAATGCCATCAGAACTTGTTCCCGGAAGGGATTAACCAGGACGGCATTACTGCTCACCTTTATTATGACGAAAACGAAAAGAAACTGGATTTACAGTGTATCAGCTGCCACCTCGACGCCGGACACTATAATCCGGATTATAAACACGGCAAATTAACAGGTATTCCCGGAGCCGCCACGGCTACTGTTGATACCAGCCTTTATTTCAAGACGGCGACACCTGTCACATCTTTTACCGATTATACGGAACAAATTCCGGGTACGGCCGTTGCATTCAAAATGGTCGCCATTCCGGGCGGTACATTCAAAATGGGTAGCACCGATAAAGAACCGTTCCATAAGGCAGATGAAGCTCCGGTTCGAAACGTTACGGTCAGTCCGTTCTTTATGGCTGAAGTAGAAGTGACGTGGGATCAGTATTGGGCATTCTACGGACAAACCATGAGCGAAGGACGTACTCCGCCCGAAACCGTATATGCAAATAACAGCAATCCGGATGTCGATGCCATTTCCGGCCCGACTCCTCCGTTCGGATTCCCCGACCAGGGATGGGGCGCAGGTGACCGTCCGGCTATCACGATGACACACTATGCTGCAGAAACATTCTGCCAGTGGCTGTCCAAACAAACAGGGAAAAAATACCGCCTGCCGACCGAGGCAGAATGGGAATATGCAGCCCGTGGAGGAACGGAAACTCCTTATTTCTTCACCGGGAACCCGAAAGATTTTTCAGACCAGGGATTCTGGCGTAAGTTCTTCGATGCAAAAACAGACAGCATCAGTTCATTCGTGATTTACGCGAAGAACAGCAAAAACAGAACTCAAGAGCCGGGCGAAGTGAAAGCGAACCCGTTCGGTTTGAAGAATATGTTGGGTAATGTAATGGAATATTGTGCCGACAAGTATGATCCTGAAGCTTACGCTAAAAGCGGAAGTAGCGCCACAGATCCATTGGTTACTGAAGGTACAGAATGGGTAGTGAGAGGCGGTAATTACACCTCCGATGCGGCAGATCTTCGCTGCGCTTCCCGTGATTATACCAAACATGAAGCTTGGTTAAAAACCGATCCGCAACAGCCGAAGAGTATCTGGTGGTACTCCGACATCAGAGGAATCGGTTTCCGTGTTGTATGTGAACCTAATAAATAGTATCTAAAAAAATAATATCATGAAAAAAGAGAACAGCATTAGCAGAAGATCATTTCTGAAAAGTTCAGCCCTAGCGGGTGCGCTTGGAGCAATTGGAACAGGTAGTACAGTTGGTGTATTAACTTCTTGTGGTGGAGGTGAAAGTGCGAACGCAATAAAGCCTTTGAAAGAACCCGGTACTTATTACGTGCCCGAATTACCAGATTTGGCGACTGATGGAAAAGAACTAAAAGCTGGTGTAATCGGTTGTGGCGGACGTGGTTCCGGAGCCGCTTTTAACTTCTTGAACGCTGCGAACGGCGTTACGATCGTGGCTTTAGGCGATACGTTCCAAGAACGTGTCGATGATTTGGCAAAGAAATTAAAAGATGAGAAAGGAATTGATGTACCGGCTGATAAACGTTTCGTCGGCTTGGATGCGTACAAACAAGTGATTGAGAAATATCCGGGCAGCGAAGAAGCCCGCCTGGCAATGCGCGATATGAAATCTATCTATGTAGATTTGAACCGTATCGATGAATTTGCGGCTTTAGCCAATGCGATGCCGGGACACATCCGCTTTGACGCCAGCGAACAGGACTCACTTACGTATGCGGCTGCCGAAAAGATTTATGCACGTGGCAGAACAGAAGAAGCCAAGAGCAGCCTTAATAAATATCTGCAAACTTTCCCAGAAGGAGCATTTAGCCTGAATGCACATTATTACCTCTGCCAGATTGGAAATGAGCAGAAGAATTATGATATGGTGCTCCTCCACTCCGGAAAATTGCTTGAATATCCGAATAATCCATTCGCAGAAGAAGCGCTGATCATGCGTGCGGAAGTTCAGTTCAACCAGCAACAGATGGCAGAAGCTCTGGCAAGCTACAAGATGCTGAAAGAAAAAGCTACCAATGTAGAACGCCGCCAGCTTGCCGAAACCGGCATCCTGCGCTGTGCCTTCCTGCTGAGAGACGATGTGGAAACAATTCATGCAGCAA
>ERZ772831.3807-NODE-3807-length-10338-cov-2.828066_pt1 | contig 10338 bp, 8 predicted proteins | sample MGYA00580858_ERZ772831 | MGnify/ENA primary metagenome ERZ772831 (study PRJEB29015, sample SAMEA2737694) | human gut metagenome | biome: human gut; feature: human-associated habitat; material: faeces | place: China | collected 2012 ... | reverse complement strand
ATGTTGTTCGTTTAAAAGCCAGTTCTTATTCCCAACGTTAATCCAAAGTTGAAAGGTTTATCTTTCCATATATTGTGTATACTCGAATTATTCTCGATATAATATGCGATATGAGGCTCCAAATAAAGTTCCGTTTGCTTATACAGTGTGAGAGCCGCTCCCAATTTGGCCTGTACAGAGAATTGTACATTTTCATGTTCGAGCTTTTTATACCCAGACCCGGAAATTCCTTCGTCGTGTCCTTCGTCTTTCTGTTGTCCGGTAAGGTAAAAATCAACCTTTCCTCCCGCAGAAGCATAAAAAGATGCTCGTTTCACTCGGGCAAATCGATATATAATATCTATGGGAATACCTAAATAATGTAATTCTTGACTACCGTTTCCGTTGGTTGAATGATATTTGGAGTATAAATAAGTGTATATTATACCTGATTCTAACTCCCAATTTTTTGCCAAACTTTTGGAAACTGTGGCTCCCACAGATAATGGCATCTTGTGGTCAAATTCATAAACTGGATTCCTTCTTGCCGACATCATCATTAGCGGATTTCTCGTGCGAATAGCTTTTGCTGGATTCTTACTGTTTCCAGAGGTCGCATTGGATGCCATAAGTCCGAATTTTAGCCCATTGCTTTTACCCTTTTTCATCGATTCGGTAATTGCAAGATCGGCCTCTTTCAGTTTTTTGCCGTCATTTTCGAAATCTTCTAACTTTTTCCGATAGGATTGTGAATCGTATTGTTCTGATTTCGTATTGTTAGATCTGTTTTCTACTTGGGATTCATTCATTTTATTCGTTTCGACGATTTCAATTTTTGAGTCAGTTTGAGTTTCTTGCTTTGTTTGACTCTGAGACTGAGGCGATGAAACCGGTAAAAATTTGGGTGTCTCTACCGAAGGAGATTCAATACTTGAATGAAGATTTGAAATAGAAGGTTGTGTTATTGTGGGAGCTGTGTAATCCTCATTAACAGCGAGAGGTGCGGATATTTCTTTATCCGGATATTGCCATAAAGCCACCGTAACGATAACACCCATAACGATTGCAGCGGCCGAATACCACATGATACGACGATAGAGGGGTACTTTATTGGGTACTCTTTTAAGCAATCTCGACTCAATACCCGACCACATGGCATCCGGAACATCGGATTCATGTTGTACCAGTTTGGTGCGTATTGCTTTTTCGAAATTCTGATCGTCTATCATTAATAGATTGTTATCAATACCTGTTTACTTTAATTCTTTAATCCATTTTTGCAGCAATCTTTTTGCCCGTGTATACTGCGATCTCGAAGTACTTTCATTGATGTTTAAAGTCTCGGCTATTTCTCTATGTGAATAGCCTTCGATAGCAAACATATTGAAAACCGTCCGAAAGCCCGGAGGTAGTTGCGCGATGAGTTCCATCAATTCATCGGCCGAGATTTTTTCTACGGCAGAGTAGTCGGCCTCTTGCTGTGGTTCTAACGCATTTAACTCGACTCCGTTTCTTAACAGATCGTTTTTGCGTAAAGCCTCTAATGCCGTATTGACAAAAATACGCCGCATCCATCCTTCAAAAGAACCTTCGTAACTGTAACTCCGTATGGAAGAAAAAACTTTGATAAATCCGTCTTGCAAAAAGTCTTCTGCCATTTCTCGATTATCGGCATAACGCAAACACACTGACATCATTTTGCGAGCAAAAGTTTCGTAAAGTAACTTCTGCGCTCGAACGTCGTTGTTTTTACAAGCTTCTATCAGCTCTTTTTCATTCATACCGATTTACTCGGCCTGAGTTACTTCTACATTAAATAGATGTAATCAAACCCTTTTTTGCTGCATGAGATAAAAAATAATATAGCAGTTCTTTGTTAAATAATATTATATCAAAGAACCGCTAAGTGTGGAAATAGGCCAGCCTTCTCACTCCAATTTATGAATAATCAGCCCAGATCTTAATTTAGGTTCGAACCATGTTGTTTTGGGTGGCATTATGTTACCCGTATCCGCTATGTCCATCAGTTGTTTCATCGATACCGGATATAGAGCCAAAGCCATTTTCATTTCACCGCTGTCGACTCTGTGTTGCAATTCTTCGAGTCCCCGGATTCCTCCGACGAAATCGATTCGTTTGTCCGAACGTAAATCTTTTATACCCAAAATATCCCTGAGAATTAGGTCGGAAGATATAGTTACATCGAGTATTCCTATGGGATCGTTATCGTCGTATGTACCTTCTTTTGCCGTTAAGGAATACCATTTTCCATCTATATATAGAGAAAAATTATGTAGCTTTTTCGGTTTATATATTTGCACTCCTTTTTCTTCGACAATGAAATTTTCTTTTAGTTTTTCAAGAAATTCATGAGGGGTAAGTCCGTTCAGGTCTTTTACAACTCGGTTGTAATCGATAATCTGTAATTGAGATGCAGGGAAGCAGACTGCTAAGAAATAATTGTATTCTTCGTCACCGCGATGATTGGGATTTTGCCGGGCTTTTTCATTCCCCACTAGGGCGGCAGCAGCCGTTCGGTGATGTCCGTCAGCAATATATAAACTGGGAATTTGTGCAAATAGTTCTGTAATTCGAGCTATCGTTTTATCGTTGTCGATTACCCAAAAATGGTGTCCGAATCCATCGGGAGCTACAAAATCATATTCAGGAGAAACAGAAGTTTCTTGTTTGATGATTGCATCGAGTTCTGTATTATCAGGATAAGCGAAGAATACCGGTTCGATGTTAGCATTATTGATACGCACATGTTTCATACGGTCTTCCTCTTTATCTCGCCGAGTAAGTTCGTGCTTTTTAATTGCTCCCGACATATAGTCTTCGACGCATGCACCTACGACCAATCCATATTGAGTATGTCCGTTCATGGTTTGAGCGTAGATGTAATAATGTTCTTTGTTATCTTGTACCAACCAACCTTTCTCTTGGAACATATTAAAGTTCTCTACCGCTTTTTGATAAACTTCTGGACTATGTTCGTCCGTACCGGAAACGAAATCGATCTCAGGTTTAATAATATGGTAGAGCGACTTTTCATTACCATCGGCTTCTTGGCGCGCTTCTTCTGAATTGAGAACATCATAAGGCCGTGAGGCCACCTGCTCGACGAAATCTTTCGGAGGACGTATTCCCTTGAATGGTTTAATCTTTGCCATAGTAGATAGAGGTTAGGTTAATTATTATTTATTAGAGAGGATAATCGTTTGTTCACGATCCGGTCCCACCGATACAATTTGGATAGGTACTTGTAATTCTTTTTCCAAAAATGCGATATAATCATTGAACTTCTGGGGAAATTCTTTTTCTGTGTGAATCTTAGTCATATCGGTTTTCCAGCCCGGAAGTTCTACATAAACCGGTTCAATATTTTCTTCAATAGAGTAGGGGAATTCAGTAGTTTCTTTTCCATTTATCCGATAAGCGACACAGGCTTTAATGGTTTCGAAAGAATCGAGAACATCGCTTTTCATCATGATTAGTTTGGTTACTCCATCTATCATAATCGCATATTTCAAGGCCACCAAATCGATCCAGCCACAGCGTCGTTCTCGTCCTGTCACAGCACCGTATTCATGGCCGAGGTCTCGTATTTTCTTTCCGGTTTCGTCGAATAGTTCGGTTGGAAAGGGGCCGCTTCCTACCCGGGTACAATAGGCCTTGAATATACCATACACTTCTCCGATTTTACTAGGAGCAACGCCTAATCCGGTACATGCCCCGGCACATACGGTATTCGATGACGTGACGAATGGGTAAGAACCGAAATCGACATCGAGCATCGTTCCTTGCGCTCCTTCGGCGAGAATAGATTTTCCTTCTTTCAGGTAATGATTGATAACGTGTTCGCTGTCGATGATTTTAAATCTTTTCAAGTATTCGATAGCTTCGAACCATTTGGGTTCCAACTCGTCTATGTTGTAATCGTAATTAAGAGAGCGAAGAATATTTTCGTGTTTAGTTTTTGCCGTGGTATATATTTTTTTGAAATCGAGGAATATGTCGCCTACGCGAACACCGTTTCTACTGATTTTATCGGAATAGGTGGGTCCGATACCTTTTCCTGTGGTTCCGATTTTGGAGCTTCCTTTCGCAGCTTCATAGGCCGCATCGAGAATTCGGTGTGTGGGTAAAATCAGGTGAGCTTTTTTTGAAATGTAGAGGCATTGGGTGAGATCGTGTCCGCTTTCGGCTAAACTTTCGGCTTCTTCTTTGAACAGAATAGGATCCAAAACTACGCCATTCCCGATGATATTTATTTTCCCTCCTTGAAAAATACCCGAAGGAATAGAGCGTAAAACATATTTTTCGCCTTTGAATTCCAGTGTATGGCCGGCATTGGGGCCTCCCTGAAAGCGAGTGATTATATCATAATTGGGTGTCAATACATCAACGACTTTACCTTTACCTTCGTCGCCCCATTGCAATCCTAAGAGAACATCGACTTTCATAATTTGAGTGTTATGTAAACTTTAATTCGGTTTATTTCTTTTCGATTTTATCTTTTTTGTTTTTGTTGCTACATCGGCTACAAATGCCATAGACATACAGGGTATAGTACGATGTATTGAATTTATTGAATTTGCGAGTATTCAAATTGGACATCAAATCCAAATCTTTTACTTCCCTGACTTTACCACATTTCATACAGATGAGATGATGATGGTTGGCATTATATACTCGTTCATACTGTGCCAGATTACTCCCGAATTGGTGTTTGCGCACTAAGTTGGCTTCGAGTAACAGATCTATCGTGTTATAGACCGTGGCTTTGCTTACTCTATATCCATTTTGGATCATAGCTTCATATAGAGTTTCTACATCGAAGTGTTGAGTTGTCGTGTATATTTTCTCCAATATAGCAAACCGTTCCGGGGTTTTTCGTAAATTCCGGGATTCTAAAAATTGTATAAACAACTGTTTTACAGTTTCTTTTGATTTTTCTTCTGGCATGGTAAACAACCTATGTTACAAATTTAGCTATTTTTGTATTACAAGCAAAACAAATTCAGTTTGAATCGTATCTCGAAAATTCTTTGAACAGTTCCTTTTCTTGGTTTAATTCATCGAATAAGTTACTGTATAACTCATTGTTCTCGAATGAGTTTTTTAAATACGACAGAATATAGACAGAAAGTTTGTCATGATGTACGGCTTGTTTGAGATAATTGACGGCAGGAAAAGCTAAATTGACATTTGGGTCTGCCACTTTTTTTAGTGCGATATCGGCTATCTGCTCGAATATCGAAATGTCGTTTATTTCGTGGTGGTCGATAAGCCAAGCTGTCGCTAACTGCAATCCGGTATACTGTCGTATCATCTTGTCGGAGAGACTCCATGACAGTGCTTTTCGAGGTGCGAATCGGAGTCGGCGGAACAGGCTTTTACAGCATATATCGGCAATTTCGATATTGGGCATATTCGTGACCCACTTTTCTGCTTCATCTTCGTTAAATTCATCTGCGGGGTAGAGCATAGGCGCCAGCATCATCGATTCACGCACGGCGGTATCGTTCCACAAAGCATTTGCCAGTTGAGCATCCGCCGGTATCTCTTCGGCTATTTTTTTTAACAGGGGTAATGTTAGTCCAAAGTTTATTTTGTAGTTGGCTCCGAGATTTCTCATGTTTTGAGAAACGATCCCGTTCATTGCCTGTCTGAATTTAAGTTTTATGTCTTTGATTTTTTGTTGCATGATGTGTAATTGAAATTTGTTGCAAGATACAAATTAAAAATAAGCGAGTAAAGATGTTTTGTAGAAAAAGAGCACCCCGATATATCTGGCATATATCGGGGTGAGGGTAGTATCGTTGTATCGATTATTTACAAACAACGGGTATAGACGTATAGATAGGCAGAGGAGAATAGTCTTTGGAGTATCTCAACATTTGCTCGGCATATCCTTCGTTATAGGAGATTTGTATGTCGGTTATATTTCCGTTCTCGTCGGTGATAGGTGTATAGACCGGATTTACAAATCCTTTGTACGGAGCTATGTGTAGGTTTTCATATCGAGCCAATACCTCATTGTGCAAATCTTGGTCGACAATTACTCCATACTCCTCGACTAAGTTTTTACCGCTTTCGTAATCACCTTCCGATTTTATCCGTTGTACTTCGGCCAGTAATTTACCGAACAAACTCCGTAGTTTTTCATAATCATTGATGACAACGTAAGTTTTTCCGTCACGTTTAGCAAATTCCACGACATTGTCGGCTTTACCATGTTCGTAGGCCCAACGGGCGATTAATTGGCGATTACGCATGTGCGACTCTTCTATGTTTTTTCCCGGTTCTATGCGGGTGAGCTGAGTCATGAGTCCGTTCATCATGTATTTGTAATAAGCTGCTTTGTAGGCATCCTCCGAAGGAAGAAGACCTAATTCCAATATTTTGGGATCGGCCATATAATATAGAGCGAACAAGTCGGCACGAGTTTCTTCCAATGTGGAGCTATATGCTTTTAATGCATCGGGATCTACACCGGGTAACAATTTACCGGAGCCATGTCCCAAGCATTCGTGTAAATCGGTGTGAAGGTTGTCGGCTTGGAAGAGGTAGTTATTCATCAAATTTCGTTCGGTATCGCTCCATACGAACTCATCGTTGAATCCGTTACCTTGCGCGGCTTTCTCGTAAGCCTCGGTAATGTTTTCGATCGTTACCGATTTTGATCCGTGAATGTGGCGAATCCAGTTAGAGTTGGGTAAATTGATACCTATGGGGGTGGAGGGGTAACAGTCTCCGGCTAACATTGCCGCTGTGATTACTTTGGCTGAAACACCTTTTACTTTATCTTTTTTGAATCGAGAATCCACCGGAGAATTGTCTTCGAACCATTGAGCGTTATCGCTGATCGTATGAGTCCGTTCCGATGCTTCGAGATTTTTAAAGTTGACGATAGATTCCCAGCTCGCTTTCATACCCAATGGATCGCCGTAAGTTTCGGTAAAACCGTTGACAAAATCTACTTGGGAATCGAGATCTTTTACCCAGAGAATGGCATATTCGTCGAATTGTTCCAAATCACCGGTTTGGTAATAATCGATGAGTTTCTCGATGACTTCTTTCTGTTGTTTGTTTTCTGCTACGCCGGCAGCTTTTTCGAGCCAATATACAATCTTCTCGATAGCTTCGGTATAGAGTCCGCCCACTTTATAGGTTTCTTCTACGATTTTTCCGTCACGTTTTACTAAACGACTATTCAGTCCGTACGAGATAGGAGTTTCGTCTTTGGGATTTTTCATTTTGTTGTAAAACGCTTCTGCCTCGGCCTGAGTCACACCATCGTAATAATTGCATGCTGAGGTGACGATGAGGTCTTCACCGGCAGCTTGATTTACTCGTTTGGGCATGACCGAGGGATCGAAAATAACAGGAGTCAATGTATTGAGTAGATCGTCTACACTTGCACCAGTAGTTAGAGGAAGTGTTTTAGGGTCGAGCGATTTAACAGCTTCGGTAAAAAATTCTTGTGAAAATTCGGGAACAAATTTGTCACAGCCGTAGTGATGGTGAATTCCATTTGAAAACCACACCCGTTTCAGATAAACTTCAAAATTTTTGAAATCCTGACTTTCGCGGTCTCCGGTATAGTTTTGATAGATTGCTTCGAGAGTGCGGCGAATGGCCAAGTTCCATTTTCCGTTTTGGTCATAAAGTATATCCCGGCCGTATGCCGCAGCTTCGGAGAGGTAATAAACCAATTCTTTTTGTTTTAAAGATAATTCCTCGAATCCGGGAACTTTGTAACGCAGGATTTCAAGATCGGCAAACGATTCTACGGTGTAATCGAAGTCGTCTTTTTCCTGTTTGGTAGCACAAGATGCTAAGATAAGCAATGAAGCCATTGTACAAACAATTTTTTTCATATAACGTGATTTTTTGAAATTTGGTTTATTCTACATACAAGACTAACCCTTTCAAATATTCACCTTCCGGGTGATAGATATTAACCGGGTGGTCGGCGGGTTGAGTCAGTTGGTGTAAAATGCGGACATTGCGTCCCGATTGTGCTGCGGCACTGAAAACAGCCAATCTGAAATTTTCTTTACTTACTACTTGCGAACAAGAGAATGTGAATAATATTCCTCCCGGACGAATTTTTTCGAATGCTTTTGCATTCAGTTTTCGATAACCTTGCAAAGCATTATTCAATACTTTTTTATGTTTTGCAAATGCCGGCGGATCGAGAATAATTAAATCATATTGATCTCCCATAGTATCCAAAAATTTGAACGCATCTTCGGCAAATGCTTGATGCCTGTTATCTCCGGGAAAGTTCAACTCTACATTTTTGCAGGTCAGATCGATAGCTTTCGAAGAGCTGTCGACCGAATGTACCAATTTGGCATTACCCCGCATGGCGTAAAAAGAGAAACCACCGGTATAGCAGAACATGTTTAAAACCGATCGTCCGTAAGCGTAGCGTTCGAGCAAGGCCCGGTTTTCCCGTTGGTCGATGAAGAACCCGGTCTTTTGCCCACGAACCCAATCGACATAAAATTTCAGTCCGTTTTCCGTGGCGATGTTAGGAGCGTCGCCCCCCAACAGATATTCGTTTTCTGCATCAAGTTCTGCTTTATAGGGGAGAGTAGTTTCCGATTTGTAGTAGATGTTGTCTATCGCATTTCCCAAAACCGATTTCAACGCTTGGGCTATTTGATGACGGGCGTAATGCATGCCCGGTGTATGAGCTTGCATGACAGCCGTTTTATTATATAAGTCGATGATAAGCCCCGGTAAATTGTCTCCTTCTCCATGCACCAATCGGCAGGTATTGTTATACTCTCCGTTAAGGAGACCAAGACTTAATCGCACATTATATGCCTCTTGCAATCTTTTGAAGTAGAATTGCTCGTTTATTTCTTCCTGTTTAAAAGTCAATATACGAACGGCAATACTACCGATTTGGTATTGGCCTATACCAATAAAATTTCCTTGATGGTCTGTTACCTCGACGATATCTCCTTCTTCCGGTTGTTTCTCAAAGCGATATATCGCTCCTGAGAATACCCATGGGTGGAATCTGTGGAACGAGTCTTCTTTCCCCGGTTTTAATGTTATTTTGATGTAGTCCATAGTCTGTTACTTAAAGAAAAATCGGAATATATCGTTTCCATTAGCATAAATCAATAATGCAAATAGGAAGAGCATACCTCCCATTTGTGCGTATTCCATAAATTTATCGTTTGGTTTCCTTCTTGTAATCACTTCGTATAATAGGAATAAGACATGTCCTCCGTCAAGAGCAGGAATAGGTAAAATATTCATGAAGGCTAATATGACCGAGAGAAATGCCGTCATGCTCCAAAAAGCCTCCCAGTCCCATGTTGCCGGAAATATACTTCCGATAGCTCCAAATCCGCCTAAACTTTGAGCTCCTTCTTTGGTGAATACATATTTCATACTACTCACGTAGCTCTTCAATTTGTCCACTCCCAATTCTATCCCTTTGGGAAAAGATTCCCAGAATCCATAATGTTCTGTGACTATTGCATAACTATCGCTCAAAGGAGCAATGGCTATGCCTAATCGTCCCAAAGAATCTGTCATGATTTCTGTCGTTTTCACTTCTGAGCCTCGGGAGTAGACAACCGACACGCTGGTGTTAGGTTTGGATTCCAGTATTTTGTGCATTTCATTTAGCGATGATGCCTTTTCTCCATCGATCAATTCTATATGGTCTCCCTTTTGCAGACCGGCTCGTGCTGCTCCGGTGTTGGGGGAGGCTTCGAACACGACAGAAGGAATACGGTATAATGCGAACAGTTCTTCTTTATCGATCAATCGCAACATAAAGTTTTTGGGGATTTCGATGGTTACTGTATCGTTATCTCGCAAAACTTTCACCTCTTTGGCGTCTACTATTTTTTGAAGGGTCTCGCTCGACATGTAATTCAAATCGACACCGTCGGCCGAGAGAGGAATATCTCCGTTTTGGAATCCTATGTTTCTTGCCGACTCACAGTATTCCATGCCAGCGTAAGCGTTTTTGAACGGTATATAAGATGTTCCCCATGTGTAGACGATCATCGAATAGATGAAGACGGCCAAAATGAAATTAAATACAACGCCCGCTACCATAATTAGGAGCCTTTGCCATGCCGGTTTCGACCGAAATTCCCACGGTTTGGGCGGCTGGCTCATTTGTTCTCTGTCCATTGATTCGTCGATCATTCCCGAAATCTTCACATATCCTCCGAACGGTAGCCAGCCGATTCCATATTCGGTATAGCTATTTTTAGGTTTGAATTTGAAAAGAGAAAACCACGGATCGAAAAACAGATAGAATTTTTCAACCCGAACCTTGAACATTCGGGCGAATATAAAATGTCCGAATTC